>Ga0208408_1000654_pt1 | contig 21621 bp, 22 predicted proteins | sample ETNtaG_4_FD_185776 | JGI IMG/M metagenome (GOLD analysis project Ga0208408, IMG submission 185776) | Marine microbial and viral communities from oxygen minimum zone, Eastern Pacific Ocean - ETNP201406SV67 (SPAdes) (version 2) | ecosystem: Environmental > Aquatic > Marine > Oceanic ... | reverse complement strand
ACAGGTAAGGCGCAGATTATAACAGCTGTTAGGAAAGTAATAACCGGCCAATCAGTTCCAAAAGGTAACCAGTTAATTAATTGATCCACTGTCATCGGTCAATCTCTCCCAATACAATATCTAAACTGCCAAGTATTACCAGCACGTCTGACATCATCCAACCTTGTGAAATTTCTCCCAATACACTCAAGGCAGTAAATGCCGGGGAGCGCATTTTTAAACGATATGGAATCGGTGATCCGTCACTGACAATATAATATGCCAAATCACCACGGGGTGATTCTGTACGTTTATAAATCGATCCTTGGGGTGGTCGAATTTTTTTAGGCAACGTCTGGTGCACATCACCGGCAGGAATTCCTTTTAATGCTTGGCGTGTGATCTTTACACTTTCTTTCATTTCCACCATCCGAACAAAATACCTGTCCCAACAGTCGCCTACAGTACCCATTTTTCCAGCTCCAACGGGAATATTAAAATCAAATTTATCATAGATGGAATAAGGTTCATCTTTGCGAATATCCCATTTCACACCGGACCCGCGTAAATTTGGACCAGTGACGCCATAACTAACAGCCACTTCCGGTGGCATAACGCCCACGTCACCCGTACGCTCTATAAATATTTTATTATAAGTAAGTAATTCATTGTATTCTTCAATCTTCGGTTCGAAATAATCCAAAAATGAATAGACTGCATCAATAAACCCGGGAGGCAGATCATGAGAAACACCGCCGACCCAAATATAATTGTAGAGCAGCCGCGCGCCGCATAATGTTTCGAATAAGTCCAAAATCCGTTCTCGATCGCGGAACATATATAAGAAAGGAGTAAATGCGCCCACATCCAAACCATACGCTCCCAAGGCCAATAAATGACTGGCGATACGGTTGAGTTCAGCCACAATAACGCGAATGTATTCGACCCGCTCTGGGACCTTTATTTCCATAAGTTCTTCGACTGTAACGGCATAGCCAAAATTATTATTCATAGCAGCGATATAATCGCATCGGTCAGTATATGGAATTACTTGTTCATAGGATACATTTTCGCAATGTTTTTCAAAACAGCGGTGTAAATAGCCAATGATGGGTTCCACTTCAGAAATAATCTCGCCGTCCGTTTTCACTTTTAGACGTAAAACACCGTGAGTACTGGGATGCTGGGGCCCTATATTCAGGGTCATTAAATCGCCGTGAACTACTCCCATCCGTCCTTCACCTTTGGTACAACAATACCGTGATATGATTCTTGTGTTTCATAATCTTTACGTAAGGGCCATCCTGCCCAATCTTCCGGGCATAGGATTCGGGTCATATTGCTATGACCTTCAAATTCAATACCGTACATGTCATACGTTTCCCGCTCGAACCAATCACCAATACGCCACACCTGTTCTACTGATGGAACTTTAGGATTATTGCGATCTGTTTTAATGCGGATTTCAATGGCATGGTTGTGAGTCATGGAATGGAGATTATAACGCACTTCCAAATCCTCATTTTCTCCAAAATCATAACCGGTAACGCACTGGAGTGAATCAAATAGAAAATCAAGATTATCCCGTAAATATTGAGCAATCTCAAACCAGTTTTTGTCTTTCATTTGTATATGGCCATTCACGTCTTCAGATTCCAGTGAATTGGGAAATTTCTCATTCAAGCAAGCAGCTACTTTTTCCGATAAAGACTTTTCAACTGGCGCTGATTCTTCTGTTTTTGATTCTTCAGATTTGGATGTGTCTTCTGTGGCTGCAGCTTTGGCTTCTCTCTTGGCTTTGACCAATGCGGCTTTGGCCTTGGAGCGGGTGACGCGATCTTCAATATTATTGATCGCATCCATATCGCCCTGTAGGGCTTTTTCAACAACATCAGCTATAAATTTATCTTGGTCTTCGCTCATGCAATTTTTTTCGTCAGAGGACGATCAGCTTGTATTTTTTCCTGAAGTTTTAATAGTCCTTCAATCAGCGCTTCGGGTCGTGGAGGGCAACCGGGGATATAGACATCAACGGGCACAACCAAGTCTACTCCTTTAAGTACATGGTAGCCATGCTGCCAATAGGGACCGCCGCTAGTGGCGCAGCTGCCCATGGCAATCACATATTTCGGATCGGCCATTTGTTCATATAATTTTTTGACACGCAAAGACATTTTCATCGTCACCGTTCCGGCCACAATCATCACATCTGCCTGTCGTGGTGAAGAACGTGGAATCATACCGATGCGCATTAAGTCATAACGACTGGCAGCGGTGGCCATCATTTCGATGGCACAGCAGGCTAGTCCAAATTGAAAAAACCATGGGGATGTAGATCGTGCCCAACCGAGTAGTTTATCCATGGACGCCACAACGACATTATCTTGAAATCTGTTCTCAAGGACTCCCAACTGTTGTTCCTTCTTTTTCAGTTATAACTTTACGGTAGCGGCCGTGGGCATATTTCACGCGGTATTTCACCCAGTCCAAATCACCCTTCTTCCAAACGTAGGCAAGACCCACAATTAAAATCAGCAGAAAAATGGACATCTCCACAAATGCGAGCAAGCCTAGTTCTTTAAAAACAACTGCCCATGGAAATAGGAAGACAACTTCCACATCAAAAATAAGGAAAATAAGGGCAATAACATAAAAGCGAATATTGAACTGCACCCATGCGGATCCTTCCGATTCTTCGCCACATTCATAGGTAGACAGCTTATCCGGCGAATCATTTTTTGGTGCAACAAGCCGCTGAATAAGCAGCGGAACGTAGACCAAAACAATGCCGATCAAGATAAAGAGAAATATGGTTCCAAAGTCGCGGTACATTTATAAAATCTCGTTAAATTCGAGATTCAAATCTATAGATTTGAACGTTCATCTTGCAAGGCTAATCCCTATAGAAATGAACAATTTTTTATGTTTGATGAGCCAGCACTGCTTCTACTAAATTCAGCATTGATGAATCCCCTTAATTCGATACTCGCCGCCATTATTTCTATTTTTCCGCGCTGGATAATCAAACCATTTGCAAAACCCTATGTTGCGGGGGAAACCATCGCCGAAGCACTTGTGCATATTAATGCATTGAATGAAAAAGGGTTTGCTGCAACGCTGGATATTCTAGGCGAGCATGTCCAAACGATTGATGAAGCTACGGACATAACGAAATCCTATATTGAAATATTAGACGCAATCAGCGAGCAAAATCTCAATTGTAATATTTCAATTAAACCAACTCATATTGGTTTAGATATCAGCTATGAAACTGCGAAGAATAATCTATTCAGTCTTTTGGCCAAAGCAAAAGAATTACATAGTTTCGTGCGCATTGATATGGAAGATTCACCTTATACAGACGCATCTATCAAACTCTATTTGGAAGCGCTGATTCATTATGATAATGTGGGGCCGGTCATTCAAGCTTACCTCCGCCGTTCAACGGAAGATATTAAAAGACTTAATAGTGAAAAATTTAATGTACGCATTTGTAAGGGCATTTATTCTGAATCAAAAACAATCGCATTGCAACGCAAAACAGAGATCAATGATCAGTTTAACCAATTGGTAAAAGCTATATTAACCAGTGATGGTTATGTTGGAATTGCTACACATGATCTGAATCTGATCGATGCGTTGGAAAATTGGATAAGTGATAATGAGATTTCGCCGGACCGCTTTGAATTTCAAGTGTTGTTCGGTGTTCCCATGAGCGGACGCTTGCAGGCGCTATTGGCCAAAGGATATACCGTCCGGCAATATGTTCCTTTTGGTAAAGATTGGCATGATTATTCAGTTAGGCGCTTGAAGGAAAATCCGTCAATAATTTCTTATATTTTTAAGAACATGTTTAAAATGGATTAGGAGAAAGAATATGAATGAAATTGAAACGATTCAAAAAATATATACTATGAAAACGCATTAAATAGAGTTAAAAATGCAATTGAAGTAATTGATAAGTATTTAGGAAAAGATGATTAACTAATTAACCATTAATGAATAATGAAACCGGGTTTATTTTTCCCCTCTTTTCCCCCAATCCATTTTCTTACTTAATACGTCAAAATAATTTGTATCTGAAAAAATAACCATCTGTATTTTATAGCTCGCCTTGCGGATAGTTACTTTTGCTTGTAATTCTAATGATTCCTGAACTTGTCCGTCTACCGCCAGTCTTAATCCGCCGGATTGATTATCAGGGAATGTGACTTCGATCGTTTTATCATCAGGTAAAACGATAGGTCGCAATGTTAATGTATGCGGACAAATAGGCGTTACGACCATGGCATCGAGACTAGGCATAACAATGGGACCACCAGCAGAAAGGGAATACGCCGTGGACCCAGTGGGCGTTGATACAATGAGGCCGTCTGCTTTATAACGGGCAATATGATTTCCATTCGTATTTAACTCGCAATTTACTATGCGATGGGAAGAGCCGCGATCAATGGCAATATCATTAAGAGCATAAAACAGTTGAGGTGCATTTCCGTTTTCCACCGTACATTCCAAAACCATGCGCTCCAGTATTTCATAATCCCCTTCTGCTACACGGTCAAGTTTAGCAAACATATCATCTGTGGTTACTTCAGCAAGAAAACCGAGTTCGCCCAGGTGAATGCCCAAAATGGATGTTTCACGGTCACCGATTGCCCGCGCCAGGGCCAGTAAGGTTCCGTCACCGCCCAGGGATAGAATAAGATCCAACTGCTTAAAATCATCCGCAGATTCAATTATACTATAATCAAAATCAAGCTTATCTTCCGCTTTGGCGATGATGCGTGTCGTTAAAATAATGTTTAGATTCCGTTTTTCTGCCCAGTGGGCAATGGAGGGAAGCAAATCCCAAAAGGCCGACTTTTCCGTATTTCCCCAGATGCCTATCCTTTTTGGTTCACCGGATTGCATTATTTATCCTTGCCTAACTTATCCATCAATTCACTGATCTTTTGTTCAGCACCGGACAATTGGCCACGTAATTGTTCAGAAAGTTTGACACCTTCTTCAAACAATGTTAAACTTTTTTCCAGCTGCAAATCTTCCGATTCCATTTCCCGGACGATTTCTTCCAAGCGCTGAAATAATTCTTCAAATGATTTTTCTTTAGCCATAATCCAATTTACACTTTCTTTTGATGTGTGTCAGTATTCTTTTCTTTTCGGGCTGATATGATACCTTTTGCGAGTTGCAGGCGAAACAATTCTCCTGTTTTTAATTCATTTGGGCTATGGATAATCTTGCCTGAATCAGCAGTTGCAATGGCATAACCTCTATCTAATATACTCTTTGGGTTTAATACAGTTAGTTCTGCCTGGAGTGTTTCCAACTGTCCAAATCGTGATTGCAGTTTCATCAAAATCGATTGTTTCAATGCGGTAAATAAATGGGTATTAAGATCTGTCATACGATTGATAAATGCATCCGGTCGCTGGAGGGCAAAACGATCTTGTATATGATCCATCTTTTGCCAATAATATTCTAGTTTACGCACTAATAATGCTCTCATCTTTTCATCTACAGTTTGGAGAGATTGCATCAATTCATCTATGCTCGGTGCAGCCAATTCAGCTGCGGCAGATGGCGTGGGTGCCCGCAAATCAGCGACTAAATCAGCAATTGTTGTGTCTGTCTCATGTCCCACAGCAGAGATAGTGGGCGTTTGGCAATCAAAAATAGCACGGGCAACTTTTTCTTCATTAAACGGCCAGAGGTCTTCCAGTGAACCACCGCCACGCCCAAAAATGATTAAATCCGGTTCGCAACTTGTGTCCATTTCTTGAATAGCGTTTACAATATCAACTGCTGCTTCATCTCCCTGAACAAGAGTTGGCCGCAGAATTAATTTCACGTAAGGTGCCCGGCGACCCAAAACGTTTATAATATCCTTAACTGCCGCACCGGTTTTAGATGTAATTAACCCAATCGTTTCCGGTATTTTAGGCAATGGTTTTTTGAATTCATCATCAAAAAGACCTTCGGCTGACAATCTTTTCTTCAACGCTTCAAAAGCGAGAAATAATGTTCCCAAACCCGCTGGTTCCAATCGAGTTGAAATTAATTGATATTGACCTCGAGGTGCATATACAGAAATCCTGCCGCTGAGCAGCACCTTCATTCCATTTTCCGGTTTGAAACGCAAGTACTGATTATTTCCTTTAAACATTGCACAACGGATTTCAGCTTCGTCATCCTTGAGTGTAAAATACATATGTCCCGATGAATGGTGGATATAATTAGAGATTTCCCCTTCCACCCAAAGCTGGGAAAAAGAACCTTCCAGAATTTCTTTTATTTGCCGGGTTAATTCACCGACAGTTATTGCAGTATTATTTTCAATCATTTTGGAGGGTCCGGTGCGCCGGCTGCCAACCAACATGAATACCAATACGATGCCACCAACACAGCTGCCTGCCCTAAACGATCATGGACAACATCTTCAGTTTCAGCATAAAGTAATTTTAAATAGCGGTCTTCATAATGGAGTTTGTTATATGTATTTAACTGTTTTACTTGTTCAGAATTCAAGTGCTTGCGGGCGATGGAATCGGCACGAAGTAAACGTGGATAAACGCTGAAGGAATCTTTGGTAATAATTAATGCAGATTCAATGAAGTTATCAATTTTTCGGACCTGCCCAACTGGTTCGAATTTCGGAATAAGTTCATCCACCATGCGCGATTCCCAACGAAAATGGACGCCATCATTTCCTGTTAATTGACCGTTATAATTTGCGCACGTGTGGAGTGGCATATGAAGATCAGCAACGTAATGGCCTAAATGACCCATATAATAAAGCGCTTCATCCCAACGACCGGTCTTCATCATTTTTATAAGAACATTAGCTGTCTCATCAATGGACCATGGGGCCATTCCCCATTTCTTTATATTGTCCTCGCCGAAACGAATATCAAGTTCTTCATAACTGATGTTTAAATCAGCAAATGGGAATGTAGTGTAGAGATCAGCATCGATAAAATGCCGATGAAATTCATCATGGTGAACATTTTTAATAAAATCGGCTACGGGTGCATAAAGAGCCAATTCATCAGCATGAGATTTTGTATACAATCCAAGTTGGCCCTCCAAAATGTGAGCCGCCTTGTTATTTATACGTTTATGGACATCATACCCCCAACCCCAAATTAGACTTGTGAGTATTAGGGGAAATATCCAGCGCAATACCCGTGTGGTACGCCCCATGGGCTATTTAACCTCTTAGTTAAACTTTCTTTTTCTTATGTCGATTTGCACGCAGGCGTTTTTTGCGCTTGTGCGTATTCATCTTCCGCTTCTTACGTTTTTTTCCGCAGGGCATTCGTTACTTTCAATTTCTGGTTAATGAATCATTGACGCGTTCCCGCATGTGTTTTGCAGGCTTAAATGTCGGTGCATTTCTTTCAGGCAAATAAATCGTTTCACCTGTTCCCGGATTACGTGCTTTTTTCGGTTTGCGGTGTTTAACACCAAATGTGCCGAATCCACGTAACTCAACGCGTTCATTTTTTGCAAGGGACTCAATAATGGCTGTCATAACACCATTCATTACGGTTTCTGTTTCCACTTTAGTCAATCCCGTTGCTTCTGATACTTGATCAATTATATCCTGTTTAGTCATGGTTATTCTCCGAGACAAGGTTAAGGATTATCCTTGTTTCACCCATAAAACAAGTTTTTGTCCGGGATATATATATTGCCCGTAAGATAAATTATTCCAACGTCTGATCTTCCCGGCTCGCGTGCCGTAATCTTCTGCAATATGACCCAACGTATCCCCTCTTCTCACTGTATATACTACTTTAATATGTCCAGTCGGGCCATCGTGAGATGCATAAGCTCCCCGTATAGGAATTGTTAATTTTTGTCCAATTTTAATCTTATGCCTGTTTCTAATTTTATTGACAGCTGCCACATCGTGTATAGACACTTTATATTTTTTAGAAATTGTCGACAAACTTTCCCCGCGGCGAACCTTATGTACAATATACTGAGGCGCAAAGCGCTGATCCATAGGAAGAGCATTAAAATTAGCTGAAAATTGACTGTCTGTTCCTTTGGGTATTCTCAGTGCATACGTGTCGTTTTGAGGTGTAGCCGATTGGCGCAATTCAGGATTATAGTACTTCAACGTCTTTAAACTGATACCGGCTGAACGTGCTAAAACGGATAGGTCTGCACTTTTTTCCAATTCAACATAATCGAATTCAAAGGGAGTTTTGCTTTTTGCAGAATGGGTGACAAACCCAAATTCTTCCGGATTTCTGGTGATAATAGCTGCTGCCAAGTAATATGGAATATAATTTCGCGTTTCTCTGGGAAGAGAATGGAGCTGCCAGAAATCGGATGTCTGATGCAAGCGAATGGCCCGATGAATACGCCCAGAACCGGAATTATAGGCTGCCAGCGCCAAGTACCAGTGGTCAAATTCAGCAAATAAATCTTTTAAATGAGCACAGGCAGCATAAGTGGCTTTGATAGGATCACGGCGTTCATCCACGTACCAGTCACGTTTCAGTCCATACATTTTTCCTGTGGAGTACACAAACTGCCACATACCTGAAGCACTGGCCTTGGAAAATGCTTTGGGATTTAGTCCAGATTCAATCATGGCCAGGTTTACCAATTCTTCAGGGAGTTCCTGTTCATCCAAAATATCCTTAATCAAGTCACCATATTCCGGTAAACGATCCAACCAGATTTGAAATTGTTTACGGCCCTTGGTTTGAAAATATTTAATAAACTGGTCCACTGTTTTTGTGCGGACCAAGGGAATATGTCCATCACGATCATCTATGACGACAAATTTACTGTTTCCCATTTCCATTTCAACAGGGATCGTAGCGTCATCAATCATTTGCCTTGCATAGGCAGCGGAAATGGGGGCTTCTGATAATGCAAGAGTATGGAGTCGCTTGGTATATATGTCATCTAAAGATGCAATAAAGCGATCGAATTCTTCTTGATCTGCATCCGTTTTTTCACCCAGTTGATCCGCTTCCCCCAGCAGATCATAAATACGATCCAGGTAATAAATCACTTCCAATGTATCTTTATATACATCGGCAATCATAGCTTCTGTCAATAACACTTTCACATCCAGTAACAATTGTGGTAGGCGATTTACAGACCCATTGCCATTAGAATAAACGGTATTTGTTAGCCCATTATTTATTTTACTTTCCAACTCTTCAGAATTAGCGGCAGTCGTATCTTGGGCAAATAGGGGCATTGCCAAGATATTCAGTGCAAGAAAAATTCGTGTAAATTCTTTAATCATAAGGTTTTAGAGCAAATTTTGGAAGGCGAAATTAGACTTAACACAAGGGTCAGTCAAGTGCTTTACGTGATAAAATCCTGGAAATTATATTTGAAGTACTGGCCCCTTCCACGAAAGGGATTATTATAATTTCTCCGCCATTTGCCAGTATAGTATCTCGCCCTACAATCTCATCTTTGTCATAATCACCGCCTTTTATTAATACATCCGGTAAGAGTTCCGCAATTAATTTAGCCGGAGTATCTTCATCAAAAACGACAACTGCATCCACACATGAAAGGGCTGTTAATATTGCTCTTCTATCCTGCTCATTTTGAAAAGGTCGAGTACTTCCTTTTAATTTTCTTACTGAATTATCACTGTTTAACCCGAGAATCAGTTTATCCCCTGCTTCCTTAGCAGCTTCTAAATACTCCACATGGCCGCGATGTAAAATATCAAAACAGCCATTTGTAAATACGACTTTATGTCCATCTTCCCGCCAACGAATGACCAGATTCTTTGCTTCAGTTCTTGACAGCATTCACGCTCACTTGTTTTAGAAGACACATTCTGTAAAATTAGCCTTAAATGGAAAAACATGATTGTCCGGGATCATGTATTGGCTAGAACGGTTGTTTATGTTATTCATGATGACTTCAAATTTACGACCTGATCACGAAGAATTTCAGTAACTCTATTTCGGTCATCATAAGAATATTCACTTATATCGATGGGTAAACCTATTTTTAGGGAAATAGGTGAAGGATGAATTTTAAACGACCCTTTTTTTACAACATCTATTGTTCCGCAAACGGCCATTGGCACCAGTGGCAAACCGGTTTGAATCGCTAAAATAATACCGCCTTTCTTAAACGATTTTATCTTTCCATTTAAAGATCGTGTACCTTCAGGAAATATCATAATTGAACGTGGATATTTTCGCAATGAAATTTTGGCGTGTTCCAACGAAGTTATAGCAACTTTATGGTTTTTCCTGTTAACAAAAATATGTTTACCCAATATCATAGCCCAGCCCATAAATGGAATTTTTCGCAATTCAGTCTTGGCCATAAATACCAATTTATATGGTAATGTTGCGAAGACCAGCAAAATATCAAATGCTGATTCGTGGTTAGACGTAAATACATATTGTTGATTAGAATCCAAATTGTCAAGACCCTTAACAGAATAGGGAATACCGCTAATAGATAAAAGTAACTTTGACCATCGTTTTGCAACCCAGGCAATGGGTCTACCACTCCAATCAAAAAATGAAAAGACAATTCCAATGGTCGCCCAAATGGGCGTCCAAAAGAAAATATTAAACAAGACCCAAATGGATCGAATCAGCCTAGGACCTCTAACCCCATATAGGGCTGCAAATTTTTGGGAATAATGACTTTCCCATCAGGTGTTTGATTCGATTCAAGCAACGAAATCACCAATCGCGGAGTTGCAACACCTGATCCATTCAATGTATGGATAAAATCTGTTTTTTTATCACTGGATCGCCGATAACGAATATTCCCCCGGCGAGATTGAAAATCTTCAAAATTACTACAGGAAGAAACTTCCAGCCATGTGTTTTCTGCCGGTGACCAAACTTCTAAATCATAACACTTGGCAGCAGCAAAACTCAAATCTCCGGTACATAATTCAATGACGCGATAATGCAACCCCAAAGCTTGAAGTATTGCCTCCGCATTTTCAACTAATTTTTCTAATTCAGTATATGAATTTTCAGGTGTTACAAATTTTAGCATTTCTACTTTATTAAATTGATGAACACGCAATAGTCCCCGCGTTTCTTTTCCATAAGAACCTGCTTCTCTGCGAAAACATGCAGAATATGCAGTGTAAAATTTCGGTAAATCTTCTTCTTTCAGAATTTCATCCCTATGGTAATTGGTCACAGGAACTTCTGATGTAGGAATGAGATAGAGTTCATCTTTATCCGTATAATACATATCTTCCGCAAATTTCGGTAATTGTCCACACGTAAATGGAGCGGAAGATTTTGCCATAAAGGGTGGGAAAATTTCGGTGTAACCATGTTCACTAATATGAAAATCCAGCATATAATTGATCAAGGCTCTTTCCAGTTTAGCACCCAAACCTGTATAAAGAGGAAAACCTGATCCTGCAATTTTTGCAGCTCGTTCAAAATCCAAGAGCTTGAGATCTGATCCCAATTCCAAATGATCTTTAATTTTATAATCAAATTCAGGTTTATCTCCCCATTCTCTTACAACTTTATTTTCTGTTTCATCTTTGCCTGCAGGAACGGATTTATGGGGAGTATTAGGGATCAATTCCAAAGCTGACTGGATTTTTGATTTGAACGTATCTGCCTTATCTTCCAGTGATTTAATCTTATCTCCCACTTCGCGCATGGCGTTAATTGCATCACTTGCATCACCTCCGGTGCGTTTTACATTGGCAATTTCTTCCGAGACTTGGTTGCGCTCGGCCCGTAGATCATTGACCTGTGTTTGAGTGTCTCGATGTTGTTTATCAAGATCAAGCAACGAATTCAGATCTATCTTTTCTCCTTTTGCTGCTACTGCCTGTTGTATAGCATCTGGATTTTCACGAATGCGGGATATGGATATCATTTATATAAGTGTATTTATTAAGTGTAAAAATTAGAGCGATTATGAGGGATTTACAACGGTATACTAACGTCCTTCTCCAGACAACATCACCCAAACAGTACTCAACATAATTTTAAAATCCAGGGAAAAACTCAGGTTCTCAATATAATAAAAATCATATTTTAATTTCTGTCGGACATCTTCAATATTTTGATCATAGGGATGTTTGATCTGCGCCCAGCCTGTAATTCCTGGACGAATTTTATGGCGACGATAATAAAACGGATATTCATCAACCAATTTATCTACAAAAAATGGACGCTCAGGTCGTGGACCAATCAAACTCATTTCTCCTCTAATCACCATGAATAATTGGGGCAATTCATCCAAACGAAATCTTCTCAACAATTTCCCTACTCTTGTTATACGAGGGTCATCATCTTTAGCCCAAACAGGTCCTGTCATTTGCTCTGCATTTTTAACCATTGTCCTGAATTTGTAAATGAAAAATTGACTATGATTTTTGCCAATGCGTTCCTGTTTGTACAACATCGGACCCTTGCTATCGAGTTTTATACATGCTGCAACTATTATCCATAATGGTGACGATATAATCAACATTGGAATAGCTAAACATAAATCTAAAATTCGTTTAATAATGGTATTATAAACAGTATTCAGGTTCGGGTTAACTTGAACTAATGGTACCCCATAAATCTGCTCTGTACGGGCTAGACCGCTGATAACTTCATGGAGGTCCGGAACAATTTTTATAGATACCGGCGAACCGTTTGCCCGGGTGATAATGCGTGTAACGTGAGTATGTTCTAATTTCACTGGTGCAACAATGACTTCCGATATTTGATTATCCAAAATAATCTGTTTCAGGTCTTTTTCATGACCTATGACATTCATTTCTTCATCGCCATTTAATTGGGGATCATCATCTGAATGAACAAAACCAAGTAAATCAAATCCTTGGTGATTTTGGGCAACAATGTCATGGGCTACTTGAAACCCTCTTTTATTTATTCCTACAATAATTGTTTTTCTTAAACCATACCCTTTAGTCAATAAATATTTTTGCACTGTACGAAACGTCCATCTGGAAATAACCAATCCAAATGCCAACGTCAGCCAATAGCGCAGAATCACTTGAGGAGATAACAACCAAATGCCAGGTGTTAGGGCATCAACAAATATTGCCAATAGTGCAATCAAGAATGTTGTACGAACCATTTGTTGTATTTCATAAAATCGGGAAACGGTTGGTTCGCTTCTGTAAAGATTCATGGGTAAAAATATTATACCTAACACAGTTTGCATCACCGCAAATATCATAAATATATCCAGAGATGAAAAGTATGTACGATTAACAAAAACAGGCAGCAGTACCCGTGTAAAAGCCATGGCAGAAAAGAGTGCATCAAAGAAATAAATTCCCCAGGCCACTATCCACCGGGGATATCGAATGCGTAAGTGTTGGAATGTTTCCAGCATAATAATGAAATATTAGTTGATTTTATATTTCTGTTAAATGTGCTGGATCACACCAGAAATGGGGATCGCTATACAGTTATTCATAATGATTTCGTTTTATTTTCCGATTAACTGTTAGCGATTTAGGGCGATAATACTCCTTGAAGTTGGTTGAAAGTACAGTCTATTTATAGACGTTGTCAAGTATTTGACATAATTATAGAAACCAATCTTTTAAAGGCCTTAGACTTATTGTATATGCTAAAACATTCTCAACAACTATTGCTTCAATTTATTATCGTAATTTTATATATCGGTATTTTAACAGGGCAAAATGTACCTATCCCCATGAATCATCCTGTAAATGATTTTATTTTACGCATACTAACACGACATAAAATCGAGGTTATCCATCCTGGAATTCGACCCTTTACAGTTAACCAAATTTTGGAAGCTCTCGATAAATTATCTACTGATGATTATAATTTATCATCACGTGAAAAATCATTGTTAATGCGCTTTAAAAAAGAATTTGCTGTCCTTGAAATTGAACATGGTATCCAAGGTCCATGGCAATCAAAACAAATCTCTACAGCCATTAAAAACATTATTCAACCTTATGATTCTAAAAACGCTGAAACCAGATTTATATCTTATCATGACGATAATTTATTGATGTGGGCTGACTGGGAAGAAATTTTTAGCATTGATATTCAAGATACCATTCAGCGAGCATTCTATAATGATCGAGTAACCATTTCAGGGAAATTCACCAATCAATTATCCTTTCACAGCAAATATTCATTATTCAGAATTGGCTATAAAGAAGGACATCCACTTCCTGAAGAATTCAAACAAGGATATGCTCTTATAGAAGAAAACACTGACTGGCTCGTTTGGGATGTAAGTGAAGCATCATTACATTTCAAAAACGTAATAATGAATGCTGAAATCAGTAAAATTCCAATTTATTGGGGATTTAGTAAAAAAGATTCACCTGTTTTATCTGCAAATGTGCAATCCTTTTCATTTTTCAGATTTTCAAAAGATTATAAAAGAATTCGAGCTCAAAGTTTTATGGGCTCTTTAGATCCCTTTGGAGACAATCGTAAAGGAAGTATTGAGGGAAAACATATTGCCGCTCATCGTTTTGAAATTGATCTCACATCATCACTAACTGTATCATTTAATGAAATGGTTATTTACGCACGTCGAAATATTGAATTGGGTTATTTATTGCCGATTAATTTATTTTGGTCAGAAGAACACGGGCTTGGTAATCGGGATAATGTGCTTATGTCCTTCGATGCCATGTGGAATGCAAAACCCGGGTTATCTATTTATGGTACATTTTTCTGGGATGAACTTTCCTGGTTCAAATTACTTAGTCCTTGGTGGGGTAATAAATTCATTTTCCAATCAGGATTGCATTGGGTTCCTTTTGCAAATCCACAATTACCTGATTTCAGAATTGAATGGACCGCAAGCCGTCCCTGGGTTTATACTCACAATGATTCACTGTTAACCTTTACGTCTTCAGAAATTGGATTGGGATTTCCACTGGGACCGAATTCTCAATTGCTTTATTTGGAAATGAATATGTGGCCAACTTATAAAATATTCCTTTCTCTGAATGTCTCTTATTTGAAAAAAGGATCGGGGATTGGTTCTGACCCTAATGATAACTATAGTTTTAGAAATGAAGAGATGGATGATACAACACCCATGTTGATCGGGAATATTAGTGAATCAACACTTATTGGTTTAAAGTTCGATTATCGACTGACTCAATTAGTCTATATCACCGGGAAATTAACTTATGATGCAAATGAAGAAGTGTCTTCTGGAAGAATTGGTCTTTTAATGAATTATTAATTGAATATGAACAAACTTAATGAGTTAATTAAATTGGATAAAATGAAATCAGATAATAAAGTCTGCGTTGTCGGTGCAGGGAACTGGGGGAAAAATCACATTCGCACATTGAATGAACTTGGAGTTTTAGGCGGTATAGTTGATGCAAATAATGAACGTCTAAACCAATATTCGGATCAATATCCTGATGTGAGTGTTTTTACCAATTTAACGGATGCTCTTTCTGATAATTCATTTTTGGGTTTCACAGTAGCAACTCCGGCAGAAACTCATTTTAATATCGGAAAAATTATTATTGAAGCAAAAAAACATCTATTGATTGAAAAGCCCCTCACGTTAAATATTGATGATGCAGAACAATTAGTAAAACAAGCAGAAGCAAATAATATAAACCTCATGGTGGGCCATGTTCTACTTTTTCACCCGGCCATTATTAAAATAAAAGAATTAATCGACGAAAACAAAATTGGGAAGCTTCAATATGTATATAGCAACCGTTTAAATCTGGGTCAAATCAGAACTGAAGAAAATGTATTCTGGAGTTTGGCTCCCCACGATATTTCCATTTTTCAATATTTCATTGAAGATTTTCCAATTCAAATAAAAGCAAGTGGCAGTACATTTCTACAAAAAGGAATTCATGATTCCACGTTAACCATATTGGAATATCCGAATAATATAAACGGTCATATTTTTGTTAGCTGGCTACACCCATTCAAAGAACACAGATTGGTGGTCGTTGGTTCTGAAGGAATGCTATCATTTGAGGATTCAGCAATAGACAAACCACTAAAATATTATAATAAAAAATTTGAACTAAATGGGAAAATACCTGAAAAAATGGATGGTGAGGTAGAATTTATTGATTATAACCATAAAATGCCTCTGACCGAAGAGTTACGTTATTTCGTGGATCATTTAGACGGAACTAAACCCATAAAAGCAAATGGTGAACATGCGTTGGAAGTAATGAAAATACTAGTAAAAGTAAGTGAACAGTTGGAGAAATAATGAATAATGAAAATAAATATTTTGTACATGATTCTTCTTATGTCGATGATGGAGTTGAAATTGGAAAAGATACCAAAATTTGGCATTTCTCCCATGTACAAACCGGTTCCATAATCGGACAAGGTTGCTCCATTGGACAAAATGTAAATATCGGTAATAATGTAAAGATAGGTAACCAAGTAAAAATACAAAACAATGTATCCGTATACGAAGGAGTGGAGTTAGAAGATTATGTTTTTTGCGGTCCATCCATGGTTTTTACAAATATAAAGATTCCCCGTTCTGAATTTCCACAACGAGGGAGTAAATTTTATTTAAAAACTCATGTAAAGAAATCTGCAAGCATCGGCGCTAATGCAACTATCGTTTGCGGAGTAACTATCGGCGAATATGCCATGATTGGTTCAGGAGCAGTTGTAACCAAAGATGTGCCGGCTTATTCTTTGGTTGTTGGAAATCCCGGGAAAATCGTAGGTAAAGTGGATAAAAAGGGAAATCGATCAACTGAGTAAAATGCCTGTAATTTTTCCTGCAGCATTTCCCTCTCCATAATGGGAAATCCACTGTTTAGGTACAGGCGGTGACTTTATTAAATCTGGCAATTCATTATATTTTTCATTTACCAATGTATTCCAGCCATCCTCAACTGTTTCAATCCATTCCGTTTCTGGGCGAAGAGTTAAACACGGAACCTTTTGTAAATACGCTTCTTTTTGTATCCCACCTGAATCTGTAAGAATAATTTGGGCATATTTTTCCAAAATTAACATATCCAAATAACCCACTGGATTGATGGGTTGAATTGTTTTGTGAGACTCGAAATCGAATTCAGAAAGTAATTTTCTTGTTCTAGGATGTATTGGAAAAATCAACGGAATTGGCGATTGATTTAATGCATCAATTAATTTGAACATTTTTTCTCTATCATCAGCATTAGCAGGACGATGAATCGTCATTAAACCAAAATTTTTAGAAGTTAAATTTAATGTTTTCATTATGGTCGTTTCTGTTTCAGCAATTTTTGTAAAATGAAAAAGAGAGTCCACCATAACATCTCCCGTCAAAAAGACACCATCAGTAATTCCTTCTTTCTTTAAATTTTCAACAGCAACATTTGTAGGACAAAATAAATAATATGAAACTATATCTGTTAAAATTCGATTGATTTCTTCAGGCATAGAGCGATTATAAGAACGCAGTCCCGCTTCTACATGAGCAATGGGTAAATGTAATTTAGATGCAGCTAAAGCTCCGGCAAGCGTTGCATTCGTATCTCCATAGACCAACACTAAATCAGGTTTTTCTTTCATTAAAACTTTTTCGATTCCCTCCAAACTTTTCGCTGTTTGCTCTCCATGTGAACCAGAACCAATACCCAAATTATAATTTGGTTTAGAAATACCCATTTCATCAAAAAATACGTTGGACATATTTTCGTCATAGTGTTGACCTGTATGTAACAAGATTTCTTTTACACCTTTATTTTTCAAGGCTCTTGAAACCATACTTGATTTTATAAATTGAGGACGAGCTCCAATGACTGTAAGAATTAACATAAAATTTTCTCCACATTTTTTAAGGCTTTTACTATTAATTTTTCTTTCATAAAATTTTTGCGGATATAATCAGATCCATTTATACCGTGTTTTTTTCTCAATTGTTTATCATTAAAATAAGTCAATACTCCATCAGCTAGTTTTTGTTCATTTTCAGGTTCAATACAAATTCCTGAATTTGATTTTTTCATTAAATCCTCTACTTCCCCTTTCACTGAAATTAGAACCGGTTTTCCACACACCATATATTCCAACAATTTTGATGGAATCGCATTCATGAATAAAGGATTATTTTTTAATGGAACTAAACAGACAGAAGATGACTTGATAAATGAAATCAGCTTTTTTCTGGATACTGGTTCTACAAACTCAACATTTGATATCCCAAATTTTAGTTTCATTTCTACTAATAAATTCCGTTCAACGCCATCCCCGACAATCTGAAATTTAATTGGATAATTTTTTAAAATTTGTGCCGCTTCAAGTATAGTTCCAAGTCCTTGAGCTAATCCTATATTGCCACTATATAAAACAGTAAATTGTTTATTTTCATCAACATTTACATTATCTACTTCATTCAGAAAGTCTTGACTTACACCATTCATTAAACTTTCAATAATTTTATGTTTTGTATACGGAAATTGCTCTGCCAGATAATTGGAAAAACCGGGTACTGCCAAAAAGAAACCATTAGAGTGTGAATAGATTTTTGTTTCGAACCATTTAGCAATGGATATAATTAGTGTAGAATTTATTTCACCCAAGGCTTTTGCCGATTCAGGCCAAAGGTCTCGAATGTCAAATATCATTGGAATTCGTTTTAGTTTACTGATAACCATACCCGAAATACCAACAAACAGTGGCGGGGAAGAAGCGATGATTAAATCAAATGAACCTAATTTTAAACCTCCATATATGGCTGAAAACATAAAAGAGATGTAAAACCCAATACGCTGAATGGTGGTTTGTCGAGCATTCGCCCAAACGGCTGTTCGAATAATAGTAAAATTATTTTTTGAATCTTTCTCGTTTACAAAATACTTATTTTTATATTCATCAGGAATAACTCCTGTAGGATAATTTGGGATTTCTGAAAGAACTGTGACTTCATGTCCTAGGTTTGATAATATTTGTGCATAATCATTCCATCGCATGGCAGCTGCACCCATCTCTGGTGGATGATATTGAGAGATGATTAAAATTTTCATTTTAGAATAAATATTATTTTAAATTTTATTATAACTATTCTCTATAATTGACGAATAGAAATTTAACAAGACCTGTTTTTCATTTGTCCATGTGAAACATTTATTAAATAATTCAATTGAAGTTTGAGCTTTATTTTCAATTTCAGTTGCATCTGAAAATAATGTTAGTATTGCATCAGCTATTTTTTGTGGGTTTGTTGGATCGCATGTAATACCACATTTATTGTCATTAATTAATTTCTTCCAAAGAGGAAAATTTGACCCAATAATAGGTAATCCCAACATCATATATTCGAAAATTTTATTTGGCATTGACTCAATATGATTTGGTAAAGGTAAATAACAAATAATTCCGGCAGAATATTGGGATGCTTTTTGGTGCATTACATTTATGGGTAAAACATCATGAAAATGAAAATAATCATGCTTAAAATCAGACATAATTTTTTTCTTATAATCCATATCTGTAAATTGCCCGTAAGTATGAATCTCTATGGGTAATTTGTCTCGGGAAATAACAACAGCCTTCAACATTTCTTCTATTCCACGAATAGGAGTTAATCCACCAATATATACTAAACTATTCGGAATAATATTTTTCCGTTTTAAACTTTTATTTTTATTTTCAGGATAATTATGCACAATGATAGATTCCTCTTTTGGAAATAATGTTTGAATATGATCCGTAGCCGTTATAATACCATCAAACACTTTAGAAGCAAATTTTTCAGTAAATCTATAAACCGCACTATAAATTTTTCTTAACCATTTTGGAATCCATTCTCTCTCTAAAAGCACTAACGAAAAATCTTCATGCACATCAAATATCACAACTTGTTTAGATATCCATTTTAGGACTAGTCCATATAATAAAAAATCGGGATCATGAAAGTGATAGATATCTGCTTTTAGTTTTAATGCAGTTCTTACAATTCGAATATTGCTTATTAATCTTTTATATTTGTTCTTTATTAAAGGGAAAGAAATAATGCGAATTCCTTTTTCTATTCCATTGAAACTACCCGGTACTAAAAATGTAATTCTATAACCAGCATTATTTAATGTAATTGCTTGGCGATGAAATATTCGTCCATCAAATCGGTCATGTGTCGTTGTTATTATACAGACATGCAATTGTCTTTTTTCTACTTTATTAAAATGGAACATTTTTGATTTTCTTTTGAAGTTGTCTATAAAAGTATAAGAGTAAAGGAATAAAAATCATCCCTTTTGTTATTGCAATGACGGTAATTGATGATGATACAAAACTAAAAGTAAAATGAGAAATAAATGCAGTGGTAAATGTTACATAAATCAAATCCATTTTGTAATGACTTGTTGCTAGAATTTGTTTATAGATATAATGAATCAAAATGCCTAAAATGAGTGTTACAGTCATAACTCCAAATAAACCAAAATCAGCCCAAAAATTTCCGATATAAACAGCATTTGCTGAACCAGTTGTAAACCGATCCTTCCACCACACTTGAGCAACATAATTTGCTGTATTAAAATTCCCATCTGAATGTATCCATGAAAACAGTTGAGTACTCCTTCCAAGTAAAAAGGGATGTTTGTCGGGGAAAATTTTAAAATATTCAAATAAGACTTCCGCCGGAACGACAAATAATCTATATGCAATAGCGTATAATAATTTTTCAGGTGTCCTCAAATGCGGCAAAGATGCAATATAATTAATCATGACGGGAATGGAAAAAATGCTTATTAAACTTGCAATGATCATTCGAAAAGAAAAATGCCTCTTTCTTAGCAAATACATCGCCATAAGTGAAAAGAAAATTGCTGCAATTGGGAGCTTTGCAACAGTAATTGAATTATTAAAAATACCTACAGAAAAATAGATCAAAAATAATAAAAAATATTTCCGTTTTTTATCAATTATGTAAAGAAATAAACTTGTTACAATTCCTAAAGGTATGAGTAAATCTCTGCTCCATGAATAAAAATATTTTTCAATTCTAGGTACATTTAGCAACTTCATAGATTCTTCGCGCAGCATAAATAAAATTTTATAAACTTTTGGATCTCTTATTATTTCAAAAACAGGAATAGTATCAACTCGAATCAAATACAAACATAGTATTAAAATTATTATACTTAACATAATGATCAATATTTCATAAATAAGTTTATGATCCATTTCTAAAGTCCATTCCATATTATACATTTTTTCTACTTGAGTATTCTGAATTGGAAAAATCTTATTTCCGTAATACAACCCTACAGGAAATAGCAGATAAAATGATAAAATACTTAAATAATAGTTTAGAGCTTGTGGATGATTAACTGTAGAAATAATATATATACTTGGGATTGATATGAATACAGTATATGAAACAAAAATCAAGGAAGGTGTTGCTAATAACCAAATCCCTCGAATGCCGGAATATGGTTGGTTTTGACTAATAAATAATTCATAAATAATTATACTTGTTAGTAGTAATAGACTATACATAAAAACTTCATTATCTAACAAAAATGAAATCAATAATAACCCCAATGGATATAGTAGGATTATAGCTTTATCAATTTTTATCATTCTTTTATTATGTCACTATACATAATCCAACTGGCTTTTGTTTGATAATAATAATAGAATAAAGAACTCATCATTATAAGCGATACAATAAATTTTATCA
>Ga0208408_1000648_pt1 | contig 21728 bp, 16 predicted proteins | sample ETNtaG_4_FD_185776 | JGI IMG/M metagenome (GOLD analysis project Ga0208408, IMG submission 185776) | Marine microbial and viral communities from oxygen minimum zone, Eastern Pacific Ocean - ETNP201406SV67 (SPAdes) (version 2) | ecosystem: Environmental > Aquatic > Marine > Oceanic ... | reverse complement strand
ATATTCCTGGCCCATTATCACGTATCCAATATTTTAACGCACCTTCACTTTCGTCACCACCAAATTCAATCTTAACCGGATTTTTTGAACCTCTGTATTTGATAGAATTCGCAATCAGGTTTTGCCAGACTTTTAACATCCGTATTGGATCACAGCACACTTGCGGCATTTCCGGCAGCTTAACAAAACTTACCATTCCTTCACGTTCTGCGTAATCAAAATTTTCAATCACAGTGCTGATCAGCTTATACATTGGAACTGACTCCATTTCCCCGATCACCTGCCCTGCTTCCGCATAATCCAGTTGAGTATTGATGAAGTCCAGCATTTTATGGAAAGTCAGTGGAATACGATCCAGAATATCTTTAAGGCTTTCATCCTCAATTAATTTTGGATATTCATTTTTAATCCTGTACAGAAATAAATCATAAAGACTTGCAGCCCCGACAATAGGTGATTTCAGATCATGGCTGACTGTGTGTGAAAAATTACTCAGTTCCTGTTTTTTCTGCAGCAACTCCTGATTCAGTTCTTTGATTCGGTCAAGATCTTCTTTGCTGCGTAAGGCTGATTTTACACGGGCCACTAAAGTGGTACGGTCGAAGGGCTTGTAAATATAATCCACAGCTCCTGCGTCAAAAGCCTCTTCGAAGGAATCCATTTCCTGTTTGGCAGTAACCATCAACACAGGAATATCGTGACATCCAGGAATTGCTTTCAGGTGCCTTGTGGCTTCAATACCATCCATTCCCGGCATCATAATATCCATCAGAATGCAGTCCGGAAGCCAATTTTCGAGGATCTTTAATGCCGCTTTTCCAGATGATGCTTCACGAAATTCACACTTGATCTGATGGCGCAGATGATCTTCAATCAGCAGACAGTTGTCCTCAATATCATCAACAATCAAAATCTTTCTGACAACCCGGTGCTGGTCATTGATCGACATTACAATTTTGTCAACTACATGTGATGGCTTCGTTAAAATGCTGAAACCGATAATTTGTCATTTCTACCGTAGGGATAAATCTTAATGATATTTGTGCTTAACATAAAATAGATTTTCGCTTTGTAAGCAATGACACGTTTTTGTGAAATTTTACGAATGACTCACATGTGTATGGATCGTTTTTCTGTTGCATCCAGCATGGCTTCCTTGATCGCTTCCGCATATGTCGGGTGCGCGTGTGACATCCTGGCAATATCTTCTGCACTGGCCCGATATTCCAATGCAACTACTGCTTCCGCAATCAAATCCGCGGCACGTGCGCCGACCATGTGAATCCCTAAAATCTCGTCTGTCTCCCTATCTGCCAGTACTTTCACGAAACCATCTGTGTCCATTGAAGCACGGGCACGTCCAAGCGCCTTAAAAGGAAAACTGCCTGCTTTGTAGTTGTATTTTTCTGCTTTTAATTCATCCTCCGTAAAACCAACACCTGCTGCTTCCGGCCAGGTGTAAAGCACTCCCGGAATTGCTTTGTAATTAATATGCGGTTTTTGGCCTGCCATCTTTTCTGCCACAAAAGTTCCTTCTTCTTCTGCTTTATGTGCCAGCATTGCACCTGCTACCACATCACCTATAGCATAAATTCCCGGCACTGCGGTTTCCAAATTTTCATTCACTGGAATCCGTCCCTGCTTGTCCGGAGTAACACCAATGTTCTCTAAACCAAGATTTTGCGTGTAAGGCTTGCGTCCGACTGCGACCAGACAGTAATCTCCATTGAATTCCACATCTACACCTTTATTGTTGACTGCTGAAACCTTCACTTTTTTGCCTTTTGAACTTACTCTTTGAACAGAGTGACTGAGGAAAAACTTCATGCCCTGTTTTTTTAAAATCCGCTGAACTTCTTTGGCTAGTGAGAAATCCATCCCGGGAATCAAACGGTCCAGAAATTCAACCACCTGCACCTCTGCGCCAAGTCTAGCATAAACTGAACCCAGCTCCAAACCAATCACACCTCCGCCGATCACAATTAGTTTTTCCGGAACGTTTTCCAGGCTAAGTGCTTCAGTGGAAGTTATGATGCGTTTTTTATCACAAACCACACCGGGAATACTGGAAGGTTTTGAACCGGTCGCAATGATAACACGCTCGGTGTTCACAGTTTGCTGTTTACCGTCCGCAGCAGAAACCGAAATCGTCTCTTTGTCTTTAAAAGAGGCATGTCCGCTGATCACCGTGATTTTATTTTTTTTCATCAGATACTCAATCCCTGTACAAGTCTGCGTAACCACATCATCCTTACGTTGACGCATTCTTGGCCAATCGAGTTTGATCTTTTCCGCTTTAATTCCATGTGCCTCAAAATGCTTGCTGGCATTTTCGAAATGCTCACTTGAATCCAACAAAGCTTTTGAAGGAATGCAGCCCACATTAAGGCATGTTCCCCCAAGGGTGGAATAGCGTTCAATGAGTGCGGTTTTCATCCCCAGTTGCGCACAGCGGATTGCGGCAACATAACCGCCTGGACCGGAACCGATGATTGTTGTGTCGAATTTAGGCATTATTGAGTTTCATGGTTTCACTTAAAAAAGCATCCTTGTTGGATTTTCCAGATTTTCTTTTACACGTACTAGGAAACTCACCGATTGCTGGCCGTCGACGATCCGATGATCGTAAGACAAGGCTAAGTACATTACGGGACGAATCTCAACTTTTCCGTTCACCGCCATCGGCCGTTCAACGATATTGTGCATTCCCAGAATTGCGCTTTGCGGCGGATTTAAAATTGGAGTTGAAAGCATCGATCCGAAAACACCGCCGTTTGTGATGGAAAATGTACCACCTTCCATTTCTTCTATGCTGATTTTGTTGTCGCGGGCACGTTTAGCAAGTCTGGCAATTTCAGTTTCAATTTGAGCAAGTGTCAATGATTCCGCATTCCTCACAACCGGAACCATCAAACCTTTGGGTGCGCTAACGGCGATTCCCATATCTACATAATCGTGAAAAACTATTTCTTCCCCATCAAGCTGTGCGTTGACTGCCGGAAAGTCCTTTAATGCTTCCGTACAGGCTTTCGTGAAGAGTCCCATGAAACCCAGCTTCACTTTGTACTTTTCCAGAAAAACGTCCTTGCTCTGACTGCGTAAATCTAAAATGGCCTGCATATCAACTTCATTAAAAGTCGTCAACATCGCCGTTTCGTTTTTTACTGCTACCAGACGTTCCGCCAGCTTTCTACGCAAACGTGACAAACGTTCCCTTTTTTTGTTTCTGGAACCGGAAGCTTCAGCTGGCTCCATCTGCAGTACTGATTCCGCTGCAGCGACACCATCTGGAACTTGACGCCCCTGCTCTTGCACATCCGCTTTAGTAATACGTCCGCCTGGACCTCCTCCGGAAACATTGGCTATTCCCTGCTCTGCAATCATTTTTCGTGCAGCGGGAGAAGGATGCCCTGCCGCATAAGAGTCAGCAGTTGAGACTGATTTTTCCTTAACCTCTGCAGTTTCGGATGATGCAGAAGGGGTTTCTGCCGAAGTTTTTTCCGGTTGTATAGCGTCTATATCAATTGAACAGGCCACATCACCAATTCCCGCTGTTTCGCCTTCCTGCAAAATAATTTTCAGAACGCCGGAACTTTCCGCAATCAAAGGCAAAGTCGCTTTGTCTGTTTCAATTTCACATATCGTTTCATCAAGCTTAACATAATCACCATCCGCCTTGAGCCAACTGCCAATTTCAACTTCAGTGATCGATTCTCCGGGGCTCGGAATTTTTATTTCCACAATAGACATGAAAGAAACCTTGTAAATGAGTTAAGTAATTTATGAGACATTCTTAATAATTTACAAAAACGAGTCCTTGCGAGGAAAGTAAGAAAGTTATTTTATTATTCCTCAAAGGCCCTTTGTACCAGATTTTCCTGTTGAACTGAGTGAACTTGCGGGAAGCCTACCGCTGGTGAACTGTCAGCGTCACGTGCAACCAATTCAAGACTGTTTCCGGTTTTAGGAAATGTTCGTAAAACAAAACCCCACGCACCCATATTCTCCGGCTCTTCCTGAACCCAGCACCATTGTCGGGCATTTCGATAACGTTTAAGTAGCGCCTGAAATTGTTTTTCAGGAAAAGGATAAAGCTGTTCCAGGCGCACAATTGCAATGTCCTTAACATCCTTTGCCTTCTGTCTTTCAAGTAAATCATAATATACTTTACCGCTGCAAAACAAAACCTTACGCACAGCTTTTGGTTCCACGAAATCATCATCAATTACTTCAAGAAAACGGGTACCTCCCAGAAAATCAACCAGCGGGCTCACACACTTGGGGTGACGTAGCAAACTTTTTGGTGTAAATATCACCAGAGGTTTTCGAAACGGGAATGCCATTTGACGCAGTAAAATATGAAAAATATTTGCAGGAGTAGTGCAGTTGATAATCTGCATATTGTTACCAGCGCAAAGTGCCAGAAAACGTTCGATACGCGCAGATGAATGTTCCGGCCCCTGCCCTTCATGTCCGTGCGGCAGCAAAAGCACGACACCGTTCATCCTGTGCCATTTTGTTTCAGATGAGGCAACAAACTGATCGATTATTATTTGTGCGCCGTTGGCAAAATCACCAAACTGAGCTTCCCAAATTGTTAAGCTGGTAGGAGCCGCATATGCGTATCCGTATTCAAATCCCAGAACTCCATATTCTGAAAGAAAAGAATTGTATACTTCAAAAGGCGCCTGTTCGGCGGAAAGGTGATTCAGGGGAACGTGTTTGGTGTTGTCCTCCGCAGTTATAATCGCGTGCCTGTGCGCGAATGTGCCTCGCCCGCTATCCTGTCCGCTGAGCCGAACCTGAGTACCGTTTGTCACTAAAACAGCATAGGCCATCGTTTCCGCCATACCCCAGTCAAGCATCTTATGTTCAGCAACCATTTTACGGCGGTTTTCATAAAGCTTCTGGATCTTTGCAAAGAATTTCAAATTTGAGCCCGAAGCTCCGTTTCTTGACAAATCTGTCACCTGCTCACTGATTTCAACAAATTTCTTTTGAGCAACACCTGTTTCTGGAGATATTTCAAAATCCTTATTTTTCGCTCGCCGTACACCTGACCAGACACCTTCCAGAAAAGAAGTCACAGAGGCGGTTTCCTGTTGTTTCGATTCTTCGAGTCGATTGTTGAGAAACAGCTTAAATTCATCCTCCATTTGTTTAGTATCTTTTTCTGTCAAACTACCGGAATCAACGAGCTTCTTCCTGTAAACCTCACGCACCCGAGGATGCTTGGCAATACGCCGGTACAAATCAGGTTGTGTAAATCTGGGTTCATCCGCTTCATTGTGACCGTGACGTCTATAACCTAAAATATCTACAAACACATCGCGATGAAATTTTTGCCTGAATTCAAGCGCCAGTTTTATCACATAGACCACAGCTTCAATGTCATCGGCATTTACGTGAAATACCGGAGAAAGTGTAGTTTTTGCCACATCAGTACAATATGTACTGGAACGTCCCTCTCCATAATCCGCGGTAAAACCAACCTGATTATTAATCACCAGATGCAGTGTACCTCCGGTACCATATCCCTGCAGTTGTGACATTTGCAAAACTTCATAAACGATACCCTGACCTGCCATGGAATGATCGCCGTGAATCAGGATCGGCACCAGTTTCTTTACATTACCTTCGTGATATTGGTCAATTTTCGCACGTGAAATTCCTTCCACCACCGGATTTACCGCTTCCAGATGCGAGGGGTTAGGTGTCAGGCTTAAGTGCACTTTTTTTCCGCTGCGTACTTTTTTATCACTAGAATACCCCATGTGATATTTTACATCACCGGCAAATCCGTCTGAACTAAATGCTTTGCCTTCAAACTCCGTAAAAATGTCGTTGTAGGTTTTTCCAAGTACATTGGCCAACACATTCAGCCTCCCGCGATGTGCCATACCGATGACAAATTCCTCAACCCCTAGTTCTGCTCCATATTCAACAACTGTGTCCAGCGCAGGAATGATTGATTCTCCGCCTTCCAGCGAAAACCTTTTCTGCCCGACAAATTTTGTATGCAGAAAACTTTCAAAAGCAACTGCTTCATTGGTTTTGCGTAAAAGTTCAATTTTTTCTTCATAAGAAAAATCTGGAGTATTACGGCAGGATTCCATTTTTTGCTCCAGCCAGTCGATAATCTCTAAGGTCCGTACAAATTTATATTCAACTCCAATTGAACCGCAATAAGTCTGTTCCAACAATAGATGAATTTCCCTTAAAGTCGCTGTTCCAAGTCCAATTCTGGAACCTGCGTGAAATTCCGTATCCATATCTGCTTCGCTCAAACCAAAGTTCTCCAAATCAATTGGTCCGTCATGTTTTCGACGTGGACGTACAGGATTGGTTTTTGCGAACATGTGACCACGCTGGCGATAAGCGCCGATCAGGTTACTGACTGCAAGTTCTTTTTGGAATTGTTCCGGTGCGAAATCTTCCGCTAGAATTTCTGTGGTTTTTTTTGCGGCAGACTGTGTATAATCTGTCTTTGAAAATTCAAATCCTTCAAAAAAATTACGCCACTCAGGGTCCACGGATTGAGCGTCTTGCAGGTATTTTTGATAAAGCCCCTCAAATGCGCCGATATCAGCGTTGTTTAAATAAGAAAGTGGGTTCATTATAGTAGTCAGATAATTACTAATACAAAACAATATGCTGAAATTTTTGTGTGATGAAACTCTATCTTATAGTAAAATTGACGAAGAATGAAGTTTCATTTTATTGACATTTCAGACACTGTCAGGCTACTACATATTATCATTAAGATTTCAGACTGTTTACTAAACAATCAAAGCTGATTAAGCATGAAGGCTTCAGGTATACTGGTGATTGGCAGAGGATTTATTGGAACGACAGTGGGCTATGGTCTTGCTGAACTGGGGGCACAGGTCAACCTGCTGGATCAGGGTGGAAAGTACGCCGAATGCTTCACGGGAAAATTTCGGACTTGTCTGGGTGCAGAGCAAAGTACTTGGTATGCTGCGTTATATGGAATGGGACTGTGTCAGGGACGAATGTGCGCGTTGACAGTTGCGGACATTATCGCTGATACTCATGGAAAAACATCGCAGAAAATCGGATCTTTTCATGGCCGACCACCTCTCATACCGGTCACTCTGGGAGGGTTCTCGTAAAGTGCAGACTGATGAGGTTTGAGTCCGCCTCCGTAGATTATTATTTCCTGCTCATCTTTTTTTTACGGCCTGTTTTTGGAGAAGAAAAACTTTTCTTTCCACCTTTTCCTTTACTTCCTGCTCTTTCACGGGGACTTGATTTTCTGGGCTTCCTTTCATTTTTTATCAGCGAAATATTTAACTGCTTGCCTGCCACCCAAACTTTTTTCAAGTCACTAAATACGTCTTTTGGCATTCCTTCCGGTAAATCAATCACGCTGTAGTCATCATAAATATTGATGCGCCCTATGTGCTGACTGTCCAGTCCGGCTTCATTGGCAATCGCACCTACTATGTTGTTTGGTTTAACATCGTGATTATGGCCTACTTCAAGACGGAAACGTTCCATACCCTCTTCCAGAGGAAGTTCCTTTTTAGGAGCTCTTTCCTTATTTTTTCCACGACCTTTCTCACGCTCCCTTCCCCGCTCTTTCCCCCTATCAGCATCACGCCCTTTACGAGGTTTCGTTTCTTCCTCCTGCCAACTTTTATCTTCTTTATTCCGATGAGATTTTGCCTGTAGCATAAAAGGCGAATCTCCCTGTAAAAGTTTGGCCAGTGAGGCGGCGATTTCCAGGGCGGGCACATTATGTTCCAGTTGATACTGTTCAATCATCTGATAAAACTGACCCAGTTCTTCCGTAGCCAACGTATCAGTAATCCGTTGCTTGAATTTTACAATACGCTGATCGTTAATCAGTTCGGTTGAAGGAAGTTCCATTAATTCAATCTTCTGGTTTGTAGCTCTTTCAATAGCATGCAGCATCCGTTTTTCACGTGGAGCAACAAATAAAATAGCATCACCCTGACGACCAGCACGGCCAGTACGCCCGATTCGATGTACATATCCTTCCGTATCGTGAGGAATATCGTAATTGACTACATGACTAATGCGCTCAACATCGAGTCCGCGTGCGGCAACATCTGTGGCAACCAGAATATCCAGTTTGCCTTTCTTCAATTGCTCGATCGTGCGTTCGCGCTGATTTTGTTTTATATCACCATTTAATGGTGTGGAAGCATATCCGCGTGCCTCAAGTTTTGCGGATAACTCTACAGTGGCCGTTTTTGTGCGCACAAAAATAAGCATCGCCTCAAAAGGTTCTGCTTCCAGAATGCGCGTCAATGCATCCAGCTTGTGCATCCCGCTCACGGGCCAGAAACGTTGACGAATAGTAGTGGCAGTGGTGGTTTTATCTTTGATGGTAATTTGTACAGGATCTTTCAAATATCTTGTGGCTATGCGTCTGATCTGCTGCGGCATAGTCGCCGAAAAAAGCGCAATCTGTCTTTTCTCAGGTGTTTGCTCAAGAATCCACTCTACGTCATCAATAAAGCCCATCCGCAGCATTTCATCTGCTTCATCCAGAACAAGTGTGGTGAGATTACCAAGTTTCAAAGTGCCCCGGCGCATGTGATCCATAACGCGTCCTGGAGTACCAACCACTACATGTACTCCACGCTGCAAACCCCGTATTTGTCCACGATATTCCTGACCTCCGTAAATTGGCAGCACATGAAAACTTTTCATTTCAGATGCATATTTTTTAAAGGCTTCTGCGACCTGAATCGCCAATTCTCGTGTAGGTGCTAAGACCAAAACCTGAGGATCTTTCTGCCGTAAATTTAAGTTGGAAAGCAAAGGCAGAGCAAAAGCTGCTGTTTTACCCGTGCCGGTCTGGGCCTGTCCTAAAACATCTTTCTTTTCCAGCAAAAACGTAATTGTCTGCTCCTGAATTGGGGTGGGTGTTTCATAACCAACTTGGTCTAATGCTTTGTGTAGAGCCGGTTTGAGTTCAAATTGACTAAAAGTGCTGATTGTTTTTGCTTTGGAATCTTTCATTTAAATATTTTATGTTTGTTGTGTCCGAAAAAAATGTCATTTCGACCATAGGAAAAAACTGCAGGTTATAGGAATTATAACTTCGCTAAGATTTCTCGCTCCGTTCGAAATGACACGGTTTTTTTGAAATATCTATTTATGACAACCGTTTATTATCTCATATTATGACAACACATAAAAGACACAAAGCTATAATTACAATTATAAATGATAGTGTCGGAAAACTTGTTATTCCAGCGGATACGGGAATGCAGGGGCGTTTATGCTATACTTGTCTCAACTTGGTAATATTTAACACGTGGTTGTCATTCCAGCGGAAGCAGGAATGCAGGGGCGTTACTACAAAATTTACTCATCAGTTTTGTGTCGTGAGAAACGGTTGAGGAAACTTGCGTCAATTTTTAAAAAATGAAAAACCACGTAAGCGCAGAGAATTCATCACCACGGAAACAGAACTGAAGGCCATCGCACCTGCTGCGAACATCGGGTTCAATGCGGGACCGCCGAAAGACACCAGAAATCCGGCCGCAATGGGGATTCCGATTACATTGTATCCAAATGCCCAAAACAAATTTTGACGAATGTTCCGTATAGTCGCGCGACTGAGCCGTAACGCATCGGCAACATGCCGCAAATCATTTTTCATCAGTACCACATCCGAGGTTTCCATCGCCACATCCGTACCGGAACCCATCGCGATTCCTACATCAGCCTGCGCCAAAGCAGGAGCGTCATTGATTCCGTCTCCGATCATACCCACACGTGCACCTTGAGCCTGGTACTGTTTCACAATTTCAGCTTTATCTTCAGGAAGAACTCCGGCGTGAAATTTTGCAATACCCGTTTTTGCTGCCACTGCTTCCGCAGAACTCTGCTGATCTCCGGTCAACATCACAACCTCCAAACCTAATTGCTGAAAATTATGGACGGCTATTTTGCTTTCCGGACGTGCCTCGTCTGCCAGACAAATTGTACCGATTAATTTTCCATCAACAGCCACATAAATTGGAGTGCTTCCCGAAACAATTTGTTTTGCCAAATTTTCCGGTACTTCAGAAAAAACATTTTGCGCACGCATCAAAGCCGGATTGCCAACTAAAACTGAATTTCCATTACAAACTGCTTTAACACCAAATCCGGTTTTTGCTTCAAAACCGGAAATTTCCGGTAATGCCAGGTTCGCTGTCAGGTTCGCTGTCAGATTTCGCTTTTCCGCTTCTGCAACCACTGCTCTGCCAAGCGGATGTTCCGAACCCTGCTCTACCGCCGCAGCGAAACGCAACACCTCTGCTTCATCAAACGTGGAACTATGAGCATCAGCATCAACTGTCAGAATTTGTGTAACTTTGGGGCGACCTTCGGTGAGCGTTCCGGTTTTGTCCATAATTATTGTATCCAGTCCATGCGCAGCTTCAAGTGCCGGAGCATTCCGGAAGAGAATTCCGTGTTGCGCTCCTTTTCCGGCACCAACCATAATCGCGATCGGCGTCGCCAATCCCAAGGCACAGGGACAGGCAATCACCAGAACCGCGACTGTGTAACTTAAAATTTCATTTGCGGATGCACCGAAATACCACCAGAATAATCCGGTCAAAGCCGCAATTACTAAAACCACCGGAACAAAAATTCCCGCTACTTGATCAGCGAAGCGTGCGACCGGCGCCTTTGCGAGTTGCGCGTTTTCAACCAGGCTAATGATTCGGGCCAAAGTGGTTTCACCGCCCACACGCTTCACACGAATTGTGAGAAAACCGTTTGTATTAAGCGTTCCACCGGTAACTTCAGATCCATCAGCCGCTGAATCGCCGGACGTTTTTTCAACCGGTACCGGTTCGCCGGTCAACATCGATTCATCCACATAACTGGAACCTTCGATCACAATTCCATCTGCCGGAATGATGCTTCCCGGACGTACCCGCAAAATATCTCCGGGATGCATCAAATCTATTGAAATGTTCGATTCTTTACCCTCATGTACCAGAATTGCTTCTTTTGGACGCAGCTTTAACAACGAACTGATAGCCGCGGAAGCACGACTTTTGCTTTTGGCTTCCAGTGATTTTCCCAACAAAATGAGTGCTATAATTACACCGGCGGTTTCAAAAAAAAACCCTTCAGCGTTCAACTCTGTACCAAACATATTCCACAAACTAAAACCGACTGCCGCCGCGGTTCCCATCGCAACAAGAGTGTCCATGTTCGGATTACGGTGCACAAAAGTGGAAAAACCTTTAATGTAAAAATCACGTCCGGCCCAGAGAACCGGTAAGGTCAGCAGCAATTGAATCAGTCCAGAACGTAACGGATTCGTTTCCGGAGCAATCCAGACTGGAAACGAAAATCCCAGCATCGGCCCCATCGCCAGCAAAACCAGTGGTACACTGAACACAATTGCTAACCACATTTTCCCGCGGAATTTCAAATACTCCTGTTCCGACTTCTCCGATGGTTCTGGGTTATCATCCGAGTCTTTCAGACGATGAGCTTCAAAACCCGCAGCTTCAACCGCTGATTCCAATTTGGCTGGATTAGCGATTTCCGGATCATAGTGGACAGATGCTCTGTTCAAGGCAAAATTTACTTCCGCCAATTCCACTCCATCCACCCCCCCCAGGGCCTTTTCTACAGAACTTACGCAACCGGCGCAGGTCATGCCCTGAAGATCTAAATTGATTACCTCTATTTCCGGTTGCATTTTTACCCGCATCACATTTGTAACAGCTTTTGATAACTTCAATATACTATATAGGGGTATAAAGTTATAATCAAGTTCATTTATTTTTCTCAGTTTTTAGTACATTCTACGTAAATTTGCTAATAGAGCTAATTGTTCCCATATAATAATATACTTCTATTTTTATCCAATTCAGCTTTTTCTTATAAAAATCATTTTGCTGCTTTTCAGTTCATAATTTCAGCAGGAAACCAACAACCGATTTAAGTTACTCTTAAGAATTATAAATTCATGTCACAAACAGAACCGATACCGGATTATGATTATTCAGTAGCGAAAGCTTTCACTATATCCACACTCATCTGGGGTGCGGTAGGCATGAGTGTAGGAGTAATCATAGCATTTGAACTCATATTCCCCCAATTAAACGCCGATTTGCCCTGGCTCAGTTTTAACAGATTACGCCCGCTACATACAAACGCGGTCATTTTTGGATTTACCCTGTCAGGTGTTTTTGCATCATGGTATTACATTTCACAACGTGTGCTAAAAGTTCGAATGGTTTTGCCCACATTAGGCAAATTACATCTAGTGCTTTTCAACCTGATAATTATCCTGGCTGCCTACACTCTGCTCGCCGGGCATTCAACTTCTAAAGAATATCATGAATTACCCTGGTGGATTGATATATTAGTGGTCGTCATGTGGCTCACCTGGGGTATTCATATTTTTGCCATGCTTGGCGCTCGTAAAGAGAAAACACTTTATGTTTCAATTTGGTATTATGTAGCCTGTTTTATCGCTGTGAGCATGCTCTACCTGATCAATGGTCTTGCAATTCCAACATGGTTTGTGACACAAACAGGAAATTGGTGGCACTCTGTCTCTATGTTTGCAGGAACAAACGACGCACAGGTTCAGTGGTGGTTTGGTCATAATGCGGTGGCTTTTGTGCTTACTGTTCCTATCATCGCAATTTCCTACTATTTTATTCCAAAACAAGCCAACCAACCGGTCTATTCTTATCGTCTCTCACTCTGGTCATTTTGGGGACTAATGTTCGTTTACCTCTGGGCTGGACCGCATCACATGATGTATTCGACTATTCCAGATTGGGTACAAACTTTGGGAATGGTCTTTTCTCTGGTTTTAATAATTCCATCTTGGGGTTCAATGGTTAATTTATTATTGACCATGTCAGGTAAATGGGAACAATTAAAAACAGATCCGATTGCAAAATTCCTCATCATCGGCAGTACGTTTTATGGCTTTGCAACTCTGGAAGGTCCTATTCAGGCCATCAAGTCAGTCAATGCAATTGCTCATTTTACGGACTGGATAGTAGGTCATGTGCACAACGGAACGTTGGGCTGGGTCTCGTTTACAATAATTGGAGCAATTTTGCATATGGTTCCAAGAATGTGGAAAACCAAACTGTATTCTGAACGTCTCGCTGAAAATCAATTCTGGATTCAGACTCTGGGAATAGTTTTTTACTTTTCAAGTATGTGGATTGCAGGAATTACACAAGGTGCAATGTGGAGGACAACCGACCAGTTTGGTTCTCTGGCCTACTCTTTTCTGGACACAGTAAATGTTATGGTTCCATACTGGGCACTCAGGGCCGTCGGAGGCAGTCTCTTCCTGATAGGGTTTTTCATGTTCTTTTATAACATTCACCGTACAATCCGTGGGGCAGAAAAATTTCAGGCACAAGCCGGAACTGAGTCCGCACTCACTGGTAACGCAGCAATTTAATCAAAGGTAAACCGCATGTTTGAGTTCATCGAACGAAATTCGCTCTTGCTGGGGCTTTGCATTTTTATCACAATTACCATAGGTGGTATTGTTGAGGTCATTCCGTCTTTCACACAGAATTCACGTCCTATCGAAGGACTGAAACCTTATTCCGCCCTTGAACTGGCGGGACGTCAAATTTACATCAGGGAAAGTTGTAATGCATGCCATTCACAGTTGATCCGTCCCTTTAAGTCTGAAACAGACCGTTACGGCGCATATTCTCTTTCCGGAGAGTATGCATACGACCGTCCTTTTTTATGGGGTTCCCGTCGTACAGGCCCGGATTTGCACCGCATCGGGAATTACCGTACAACAGACTGGCATGAGGCACATTTCATCAACGCGCGTAACGTCAGTCCCGGATCAGTGATGCCTAATTTTCCGTGGTTTTTTGAGGACAACGTTGATTTTGGAACAGTACACGCGGAAATTATAACTGTAAAAACATTTTTCGGTGTTCCGTATGATCAGGGTGATAATCCAAAATCCGGCAGCCTGAAGGAAATAAAAGCCATGGGACTCCTTGAGGCAGCAGAAATAGTCAAGGACATGAAATCCCAGGCTATTAAAGACGCACTGGGCAAAGGTGAAGTAAAAGATATCGTGGCGATGATCGCTTATCTGAACAGAATGAAATAACTTAGGCTAATTTCTTTGCAAAGAAAAAAAGATGGTTTGGCAACAATGGCTCTTCGTAATTATGACATTTTTTATGGCTGTAACTCTCTACGGTTTTCTCTGGTATATGTACAGTTCAAAAGAACGAGGAGCCGGAATTGAGAAAAGAGGAAAAATTATCTTTACTGATACGCCTCTCGAACCACGTGTCAGCGAATAAAGAAACAAATGGAACTTATACTTTTTTAATGACAAACTTACAATTCATCAGTTGAAGAACATATGTGGGCTTTAATAAATGATACAGCAACTCAGATTACCCTCGTAGTTTCTGTCATCCTGATTGCCGCTATGGTGATTATCATAAAATATATACTCAGGCACATGCGGGAAAGTTCTGCGTCTGTACCGGCAGGAGAACGTACATTTGATGGAATTGCGGAAGGACTGAGTCCCACTCCAGTTGGAATGCATTTAATAATGGGTGGACTGGTGATATTTTTCTTTTGGTATATTTTTGCCGGTTATCCGATTTGGACCTGGAACCAGGCTGATCAATATGACGAGGAGGTTTCTCTATATAAACAAAACTTTGACGAAACTTGGAAAAACGCGGATAAAAACACTTTGATTGCAATGGGTGAATCCATTTTTAACGCAAAATGCGTGGCTTGTCATGGTTATACAGGAGAAGGACAAAACGGAATGGCGGCAAATTTGGTAGAATACGGAACAGAGAAACACATCTCCGGAGTCATCCGTATAGGTTCAAAAGGACTTGGTTATCTAATTCCGGAAATGCCTCCACAGGCACCTGTTATCGAAGCGATGTTCGGGAAAGAAAATCTGGAAGTAAATATTAATAATGTTGCCGCATACGTGATGCAGCTTTCCGGACGTACAGCAAAACACGGTGATCCTGTTGCAGGACGAAATGTGTTTGTGGCAGTTTGTCAGTCTTGTCACGGCCCTGAAGGAAATGGTAAAGGCGCCGCTGGTAATGTCCAAAATTTTTCCAAAGACCTTACAACTTACGCAAAGGATGTAGATGTGATCCGCACACTTCAATTAGGCAAGAAAGGCAGTATCGGTACCATGCCGAATTTTGCTGCAGAGGGAACTCTCAGTGAAATCCAATATCGGGCTGTTGCAGCATATGTCAGTACAGAACTAAACGAATAATAATTTTACATTTTCTTCTGGAGCATACAATGTACGGATTACAAGGATTGCTAGCATTTCTCATTCTGGTGGTTACTTTAGTAGGAATTGTGGCGGGGCTTGGTTACAAGGCTTTAGTGATTCAACAGGAAAATGCTACCAACTACTACCATGTTGAGCGTTGATTTTTTCGGTTATATCCCTGCCTTTGATCACACAATATCCAACTTCCTCTTGACCATATTGAATCCCTGCTGACTAATAAAACCGAAATGTCTCTTTTAGCTGTTTTCTAACAGGAAACAGCTAGGATAACTCCTGACACATTTAATCACCAAATTCATGGGATCCTCAATAATTTTAAAAAACGAACCTGTTGGATCAGGCTTGCATGCCTGGATCTCAAAAACACCGTATTACAAACTTAGGCATCGCGCATTTTTACTTTTTACCATTATTGCGTTGATACTTCCATTTATTAAAATTAACGGGAATCAAGTTTTTATGCTTTCTTTCCTGCATCTGGAGTTTCATCTATTTGGTGTTTCCTATGATATGCAGGAACTCTATTTGATACCGCTGATTTTAATTCTCGCCTTTGTTTTTATCTTCCTGGCGGCTTCCTTAGGAGGCAGAATGTGGTGTGGCTGGGGCTGTCCACAAACCATGTTTCGTACTCTCTATCGAGATTTTATTCAGGAAAAAGTGCTTGGCCTTCGCAAATTTCACCTCAAGACTAGTCCACTCAAATTACAAAAATGGCCGGAACGTTTTAAATTTCTGCTCGGTATTCTGCTTTTAATACCGTTAGTGTTTGCAGCATCCGCCAACATTCTATGGTTCTTTGTAGCGCCTAACGAATTTTTTTATCTGTTACTGAACCATCCACAGGAGCATAGCTTTCTCTTCGCATTCTGGATTTTACTGGCGCTTTTTCTGGTCATCAATATTATTTGGCTTGGAGAAAATTTTTGCCACTACTTCTGCCCTTATGCACGTATCCAAACTGTCCTTTTTGACGAAGACACACCTGTTGCCATCTATGACAAAGCAAGAGGTGACAACACAGATGGTTCCAGAAGTAACCGAAACAAAGAGGGAGTAGTTGACAGTAGCGGTGATTGTACAGGATGCCTTGCCTGTGTACGTATTTGTCCGGCAAAAATTGATATCCGTGAAGGACTGCAGCTTGCCTGTATTGCTTGTCTCGAATGTTCGGATGCATGTGCGCCTGTGATGCAGCGTTTAGCTAAAAAGAACCTGATCAGTTGGACCAGCGAAAAGGTCTTAGCAGGTTTCAAATTGAACTTGTTACGACCGAGAGTCTGGTATTATGCTGTGATAATTTTCATAATTTCCGCTATCCTGTTCTATAGCGGTGGTCATCGTGAAACTTTACTACTCAACATAAACCGCACAACTCAATTATATAAGCTGAAAGATGAAGGCAAAAGCGTTGAAAATCACTATGTGCTGCTGCTCACAAATATAGATGATGAAGCCCATACATTCAGCATTGAGGCTAAAAATCTGAACGGGTTGAATATCAAAAGACCGCGCAGACCTTTTTTAATTAAAGCACGCGAGCGGGTACGCAAAGTTCTTATCATCAGCACTTCAAAAATGCTGGTCAATAATTCGGCAGGTAATACTTCACTGGATTTTATAATCAGGGCATTTGCAACTGATGAACCGGATAAAATATTTTCGGAACAGCCATCTTTTTTCATGTTTCCGGCAGCAGGAGAAGTCCGGATGAAGCCTTAAAACTGTATGACTATGAATGAGGCAAATGATACTGACAGGTTAAAAAAACCTGATAACCGCTGGGCATGGGGCATTTCAATTGTCTTCCTGCTCTTTACCGCGTTAATTATTTTGACTGTAAAAATTGCAACAGTCGATTATCCGGTGGAAATGGACAATCATTTCCGGCAGGATTATCATTATGTAGATGCGAACATCAACGAGCTAAAACTCATGTCAGGGGAATTCGATGCACAGGGTTTCAAACTGTATTTCCCAGAGCAGTTAAAGCTCGGCACAAATCGTTTTTCATTTATACTTCAGGACTTCAGAGGAGAACCGGTTACGGACGCTTCTCTAAATTTGCTTGTAACACGTGAAGCAACTACGAAGGATGATATTGAGGCGGGACAGCTCATTTACAAAAACAGTAAATATCACTCTGAGCCAGTTGTGTTAGACAAACCCGGAGTATGGATCTTAAATGTAGAAGTTAAACTGGCAAAGCTGACCATAATCAGGAAGACACATCTCACTATACCGTTTTCAAACGATGACATATCTCATCAGTCAGGAAGAATAAACGCACGTGCCAGAAAAGCATCTCTGGGGAAATAATTCTCCCATGATTCACAATTCAACAGAAACTGTTAATGAATACTGAAAACGTGAATATAGCGGGTAGCGTTCAAACTCATCTTCCGGACTTTGAATCAGTGGCTTTTCGAGAACGTTATGTTGCTGAAAGAGCAGATGGTTTATTTGAAACGCGGCTCCTGATTAAAGGTCTGCGTTGCGCAGGTTGTGTTCATACCAGCGAATCTCTTTTGCGTAAAATCCCGGGTGTGGTAGAAGCAGAAGTCAATTACAGCAACCATCACGCACGTTTCGTATGGAACCCAAAGCAGGCCTCGCTCAAACCCGCCCTTGAGTTATTACAGGAATCAGGTTTTGAAGGCCTGCCTCAAGCCTTAGTTGATTTCGATCAGCCTCAACAAAAAGAAGAAACAGAAAGTTATAAGCGACTGGTTGTTGCGATCTTTTGCTCAATGAACATCATGTGGATTGCAATTGCGCAATATGCAGGATATTTTTCCGGAATGGAGCAACGTTACAGGGATTTGTTCAATTTGGCAGGATTTGTGTTGTCTACACCTGTTTTGTTTTATTCCGGAATTGTTTTTCTTCAAGGTGCATGGCAGGCTATACGGCAACATTCACTGACAATGGATTTTCAGGTTGCATTCAGCAGTCTACTCATCTATGCCTATAGTATTTATGCTGCTGTCAGCAGAACAGGCGATACTTATTTTGAAGCAGTTGCCATGTTTATTACTTTCCTTTCTGTAGGCAAATACCTGGAAAAACTCTCCATCCGCAGAATTTCTGAAGCCGGTAGTTTTTTTCAGAATCTACTTCCATTTTCTGCAACTAGAATTTTCAAAGAAAATGAAAATAACGAAACAAAAACTACAGTTCGGCTTGAAGACGTTGAACCTGGCTGGATTTTAGAAGCAAAAGCAGGCGAAAGAATCGCCGCGGACGGTATAGTTCTGCACGGCACTTCAATGGTTGATGAATCACACCTGACAGGTGAGTCAATGCCTGCGCAAAAAGAAAGCGGTGCGTTGCTAACTAGCGGTAGTATCAATCAACAGGGTGTCCTGCGTTTTCAAGTTACAAAAAAAGTGGCGGATTCCACCCTTTCAAGAATTGTCAGACTGATCAATGATGCGCTCAGCAGAAAACCTCGCACCAGAGTTCTGGCTGATCTGCTGGCAAAATATTTTGTTGCCGGAGTCAGTTTAACTGCTTTGCTGACTTTCAGCTGGAATTTTCTGCAATACGGTTTAATAGAATCGGCTCTGGTGCATGGAGTTGCTGTGCTGATAATTGCATGCCCCTGTGCGCTTTCACTGGCAACGCCGATTGCAGTCTTGAGCGGACTTTCCGCAGCGACAAAATGCAAAATTCTATTTAGAAGCGGAGTCCAGTTTGAAACATTACAAAAGGTTACTGATCTTGTTTTTGATAAAACCGGCACTTTAACCGAAGGATCACCTGAAGTTAAAAACTGCGTCTGGTTTTCCCTGAAAGAAGAATCCGCAGCACTCTCGTTAGTTGAAAACTCGAATCACCCAATTTCCGGTGCAGTCCGGCGTTACTTGAATAAAAGTGGAGCAGTTGTCAACCTAGAACGGGACCTCGAAAGTTTCGAAGAAATAGCCGGAAAAGGGGTCAGCATGAAAATCTTTTCACAGACATTTTTTGGCGGCAGTATGGCTTTCATGAAAGAATCCGGAGTATTGATTTCAGCTAGGCAAAAACAGCAGATTTTGGAATTACAACAGCAAAGGCCTGCCTTGTTTTTCTTTGCGAAAAGAAGTGATTTAAATGCAGTTACTGAATTAACAGCTGTTTTTTCAATCCATGATCCAGTACGTATTCAAAGTCGAGAGGCGATTCAAAACCTGCAAAAAATGGGTTTAAGCACTCATTTGCTCACAGGAGACCATCCTGCGGTTGCAGCATCAGTGGCGCGGGAATGTAGTTTTTCTGCAAAAAATGTCCACTCTTCGGTTGATCCGGGAGGCAAAGCGGAATTTATTGAAGCTTTACAAAAAGAGTATCGAATTGTGATTATGGTCGGAGACGGAATCAATGACGCACCTGCGCTGGCTCGTGCGGATATCGGCATTGCTATGGGTTCATCTGCGGACAAAGCTTTGGAAATTTCGGACATCGTTCTGCTGAATAATAATCCAGGAGACATTGCCGAAGCACTGCGGATTTCCCGTAAGACTTACAGTTTAATCCGTCAAAATTTAGCTCTTTCTGTAATCTATAATATTGTCGCCATTCCGGTTGCAGTAGTCGGTTGGGTCATTCCGCTGGTAGCCGCCTTGTCAATGTCTCTTTCTTCATTGCTGGTTGTGTTTAATTCGCTGCGAACAAATTATCGAAATAACGCCAGAACAACATAAACTGCTTAAACTCAGAACCTAACAAATGGATATCCTTCCGCTGCTAATCGGTATTTCTCTCTCTTTAGGATTGATCGGTTTACTGGGATTTTTATGGGGTATGCAGCACGGTATGTTCGATGATCCCGAAGGAACCCGCTACCGTATCCTGCTTGATGATCAGGAAGAGGATGAATATCAGAAAATGCTGGTAAATGAAGAAGCAAAAACTGAAAACCATAAGAACGGCTTAGCTCAAAAGAATACGTCTGGAGAAAAACTATAGGTGAGGAACCTCTATATAATCTACCTTCCCATAATCATTTCGTTCATATGTCTTGTCACATTGAAAGACTGTATCATTTTTGATCGCATGGACAAAGATCTGCCGTTAGAACTTCCCTATACACCTGATTTGATGTATCCTAATCATTTATTCTCGTAAGCATTTTCCCATGAAAAACAGCAGAAAATCAAATACACCGGCTCAATTGAATATTATTCCCTTGGATTTTCAAGAATATCCAGTCGAAGAAGTACAGCAACGTGCGCTGGAGTACTTCGAAAATATGAAACGGCGCCGAACAGTTCGTGACTTCTCATCACGTCATGTACCACTTGATATTATCCAAAATTGTATCCGCACGGCAGACACTGCGCCGAATGGAGCAAATCAACATCCATGGCATTTTGTGGTGGTTTCTGATTCGGAAATCAAGAGTCAAATCAGGCAGGCTGCGGAAAAAGAGGAACAGGACTTTTATGAGAGCCGCGCAACCAGTGAATGGCTTGAAGCACTTGCTCCGCTGGGAACGGATGAGCACAAACCTTTTTTAGAAACCGCTCCTTATTTAATTGCCATCTTTGCGAAAGTACATGGTATCGATGAGCAGGGTAAACGCGTGAAACACTATTATGTGAGTGAGTCTGTGGGAATAGCCACCGGTTTATTGATCAGTGCAATTCACCAATCAGGATTGGCTTCACTGACTCATACTCCAAGTCCAATGCGTTTCCTCAATAAAATCCTGCGGCGTCCGGAACAGGAACGCCCCTTCTTATTACTGGTTGTAGGTTATCCAGAAAAAAACGCAAAAGTCCCGGATATTCAGCGAAAATCTCTGCCGGAAATCACAACCTATTTTTAAGCGAAAAGCTTCACTCAAAAAATCTCAACACCATTTTGATGGATGTGAAGTCCAACTTTTTCATCCACAGAAATAAGCCGCGCATCGTCTCGTACTATTCGTTATATTTATTGAGACATCATATGCGTGAAGAACGTACCCACAGTTACAGACAACTTTGCAAAACCACAACATTTGGCTTTTGAATAAACAAAACTAAGCTAAAATATCAATAGTATTACAGTAAACATGTTTCTGAGTGCATTTCAAATACAATAGTCGAGTCCGTCAACATCTCCTGATTGATAATGCCCCTATTCATGCTGTTTGTTAACGTTTACGCTTTCCATTTTTTTGTAGTTTTTTTATTATTAATTTCTATTTAAAAAGTGTAAGTCTTAAAAGCAGGTATAAATAACATGTTTGAAAAATCCAACTTTTTACGATTAAATTTTTCTATCTTAAAGATTCTTTATCTTTATGCTACCAGCAAAAAGACTCAAGCCGTACTGGTGGAAGAATAGTATGAAAACACAATCCCCTCAAACAATTTATCTCAAGGATTACAGGCCTCCACAGTTTTTAATCGAGACTGTTGACTTGCATATTGATTTAGCTGAAGAA
>Ga0208408_1000645_pt1 | contig 21774 bp, 22 predicted proteins | sample ETNtaG_4_FD_185776 | JGI IMG/M metagenome (GOLD analysis project Ga0208408, IMG submission 185776) | Marine microbial and viral communities from oxygen minimum zone, Eastern Pacific Ocean - ETNP201406SV67 (SPAdes) (version 2) | ecosystem: Environmental > Aquatic > Marine > Oceanic ... | reverse complement strand
CAACAAAATATAAATGTTTCTGGATATGATCAGAGAAAATCATTTATAACAAATCAACTAAATCAGGATGGTATTATTGTTGATTTCGATTTAAATAAATTTAAATATTCTAATGAAACTCTTTATATTTATTCTTCAGCCATTTCAATAAATGGTACACCTTTAAAAAATCATTTAGATAATGAAAATATATTATCAAGGGCTGAATTTCTTAATTTTTTATCTAAAGAAAATAAAGTTATAGGAATTACTGGTACCCATGGAAAAACATCAACTACAGCTTTATTAGCCCATATATTCCACTACAACGAAAGAAACGTATCATATATTTTTGGTGGTATGACATCGTTTCACGGCATTGGTGGACATTATGGGCATAAAGACGAACCCATTATATTAGAGACTGATGAAGCATTCAACACCTTTAAAGATATAGAAATAGATGATTTATTAGTAACAAACATAGATATTGACCATCTTGATTATTTTGGTAATTTTAATAATCTAATTGATGCTTTTAAGCATGTAATTGAAAATGTTAAAGATAATTTAGTATTGAATTATGATGACGAAAATTTAAGAAATCTAAAAATAAAGAATAATCAGATAAGTTACTCTTCATCAAAAGATTCAGATTTTAAAATCAAATATCCAAATAAAATAACTAAAGATAATAAAGAATATCTAATAAATAGCAATTTAATAGGATCTCATTTCGTATCAAATATAACTGGAGCTATAGCTTTAGCTAATCTTAATGGTATAGGAATTGAGGAAGCTTTGGAAGCTATAAAAACATTTCCAGGGGTAAAGAGAAGGACAGAATATCTTGGTTCTGTAAAAGATATAAATGTTTATGATGATTATGGCCATCATCCTACAGAAATTGTAGCTACTATTTCTGCACTTAAAGAACACACTGCAGGAAAATTGTATGTTGTGTTTCAGCCCCACAGATATACAAGAACAAAAAACAGTTTTGAAAATTTTAAAGATGCATTAACAAAAGCTGACCACACTGTAATTGTAGATATATATCCTGCTGGAGAAAAACCAATACCTGGAATAAGCAGCAAGAATTTTGAATGTGAAAATATTAAATATTTAAAATCTATGAGAATGGTACCTAGTTATTTATTATCTATAGTTAAAGAAAAAGATACTATTTTAACTCTTGGAGCTGGAGATATAACCTTATTGGGACCACAGATATTGAAATACTTAGATGAAGCATAGAATAAAATTATCGAACGTAACAACCTACAAATTTGGTGGTTATTGTAATAATTTTTATATTGTTTCAAGAGAAAATATAGGTTTGTTCAAAGAATCGTTTTCTAGTAAAGATAATATTATTCTTGGTAAAGGTTCTAATGTTGCTTTTTCTGATGATGGTTATCACGGGAATATAATTAATCCAAATTTCAATGATATAAATTTTAATGATAAGTTATCAGAAGTAAAAGTTGGATCGTCTTTCTTTTTACCTGATCTTGCTAGGTATTATAAAGCTAACAATATTATTAACGCAGAATTTTTGATTGGTATTCCTGGTTCAGTTGGGGGAGCAGTTAGGATGAATGCAGGAGCATACGGTTGGGAGTTCTCAGACATACTCGTTAATGTTGAAGTCTATAATTTAGATACAAACAAGGTTGAAATTTTACTAAAGGAAGATCTCAATTTTGAGTATAGGTCCTCTGATAATTTAGACAGAATGATAATACTCTCGGCTACTTTAACCGCTACTAAAGGAGATCCTCAATTAATAAGTAGTAGGCTTAAAGAGAACGTTGCTTACAGGAAAAAATCACAACCTGCAGCAATATATAACGCAGGTAGTGTTTTTAAAAATACAGAAGACTACTCTGCGGGTGAATTGATAGATAAGTCCGGGCTTAAGGGATACAGTATTGATGGTGTAAAAGTTAGTAATAAACATGCCAACTTTTTTATAGCATCTAAAGGTGCTAGGTCTGCATCCCTATATAAGCTGGTAAACCATGTAAAAGAGGTTGTAGACAACAAATACGGTGTCTCATTAGATAAAGAGATAATATTTATAGGTAAATTTGATTAAATATGAACTACGGAGAGATTGAAAGGCAAACATTTAGAACTTTTTTAGCATTTTCAACACTGCTAGTTACATTAGTTATAGTATTCTCTAACATTACTTCAAACCTATATAGGGTGTCAAAAATTGATTATGAGGAGAATCTTGAATTAAACATGAGTTCATTAGAAAGTTTGAGAGGGATTTCGATATGGTTGATCGATGACAATTATTTTGAAAGTTTCTATGAAGAGAACCCCTCAGTAGAAAAAATCTCAGTAAAAAAAGAGCTACCAGATAAATTAGTTGTTGAAATATATATCTCAGAGAAATTGGCATACGTACAGGACAATAGGCAATCTCCTCCTAAGACATTCATACTTCATAAAAATTTATATACTCGTGATACAACAGGCAATGAAGGACTCGTCTCTTTGGAGATAAACAATGGACCAATTAAGGAAGGTTTTTTTGAAGAGGTGGTTACTTTGGTAATGACACTAAAAAAATACTCACTTAACTTAGTTAACATTGAAAGTAGTTTTGATGGAGAAACAATGATCGTCAAACATTACAATTCAAAATTCTATTTAGGTTCTGCATCTGACCTTGCAAGAAAAGCGGCTGTAATAGGTTATTACTTATCTGAGGAGCCTTGTGACGGAGAAGTAAGGCTAGTTTACAGTGAAAACGGCAAGGAAATAAGAGCAGTAACTAATTGCAAATAATCTAAACCTAGACTATAGATATAGATAAAATTAATAAAAATTATTGTTTATAGAACTTTTCAGTGATATTCTTATACGAAAATAAGGATTAATAAATGGCAACAAAAAATAATAAAAAGAAAGAAAAGGGTGTGAACTTGAATATGAGACCAAGAAATTATTCTGCTGTAATTAAAGTTGTAGGTGTTGGTGGTGGAGGTACTAATGCTGTTAACAGAATGATCAAATTAGGAATTAAAGGCGTAGATTTTGTTGCTTGCAATACAGACGCACAAAGCTTACTCGGATCAAAAGCTGATTTAAAATTAGACTTAGGAAGAAAATCAACAAGAGGACTTGGTGCTGGCGCTAATCCAGAGATTGGAAGACAAGCAGCAGTTGACTCTGAAGAATTAATTGCAGAAGCCTTAAAGGGATCTGATATGGTATTTATTGCTGCAGGTGAAGGCGGAGGAACTGGTACTGGTGCATCTCCAATATTAGCTAATGTAGCTCATGAATTAGGAGCTTTAACAGTAGGTGTTGTTACAAGGCCATTTGGATTCGAAGGAAGAAGAAGGTCTGTGCAGGCTGAGGAAGGAATTCAGGCTTTAAGAGATGTTGTTGATACTTTGATAGTTATACCAAACGATAGGCTTTTACAAATAAGTGATAAAGATATAAAGATTAGTGAAGCTTATCTCAAATCAGATGAAATATTAGCAAATGGTGTTAAAGGGATAACAGGATTGATAACAAACCCTGGAGTCATAAATGTTGACTTTGCTGATGTAAGAACAATACTAAAAGATGCTGGAAATGCTGTGCTAGGTATAGGTAAATCTACTGGAGAACAAAGAGCTCCAAATGCCGCTCAGGCCGCAATATCCTCACCTTTACTTGAAGCAAATATGGACGGGGCTGAGGGAGTTCTTATAACAATAGCAGGATCTGAAGATCTTAAATTACAAGAAGTTAATGAAGCTGCAAGAGTTATTACAGAAAGGGCTGATGATAATGCTGAGATTATATTCGGGCATCTTGTCGATGATACTTTAGGTGATGCTGTTGAAGTAACAGTTGTAGCAGCTGGATTTGGACCTAGACCAAACAGAAAAACAGTTTCAGATATAGATGATTCTACTGGAGGTGATGGTCTCCCTGATTTCATCAGAGGATGATTAATTCCAGATTAATTTCTAACGGACGATTTAACGACGCATTCGATTTAGATATCCCTCGGAGAATACAAGTAGCTTCCATGGAACAATCACATAGTGATATTTTTCTAGAAGTTGACAAACCTGGAAAATATAAAGCAGATGCACTAATTACAAAAAAGAAAAACTTAGCGTTAGTCGTTAAGACAGCTGACTGTATGCCAGTTTTGATTTCTGATGGATTGAAAATAGGTGCAGTACACATTGGTTGGAAGGGATTAGAAAATAGTATATTCTATAAAACTATTTCAAAATTTAATTTATCCAAATTAAAAGTATCTATTGGACCTCATGCACAAAAATGTTGTTATGAAGTTAAAGAAGATTTAGAATCAAAATTTAGTAAGCATTGCTTAAGAGAAGAAAATAAAATATATCTTAGTCTTAGTAAGGAAATAAAAGAGTATTGCGATGCTAATAAAATCGATATAGAAGTTAATGAGTTATGCACTATAGAAAATAAAAAATATAATTCATACAGGAGAGATAAAACCAATAGTAGGCAATGGAGTTCAGTATGGATTTAGAAGCATTAAGTAATATAAGAAGTTTAGTAAATAAGTATAACGCACAACTTCTTCCTGTGATAAAAGATAAAAAATTAGAAGATATTAAAAAAGTCTATGATTTAGGTTTTAGAGAATTTGGTGAAAACAGACTGCAACAACTTTTAGACCACAAACAAATGTTAGAAGATGCAAAGTTTCATTTTATCGCTCCCTTACAGTCAAGAAAAATAAAAGAAATTTTGGATAATTGTATTTCTATTCATACTGTTTCAAGAAAAAAAGAAGCAATGATGATAAATGAAAGTTATTCAAATCAAAATATATTTGTTCAAATAAATATAGATAACGATCTAAATAAAAGCGGTATAAAGGTTGAAGAAGTAGAGTTATTTTTTAGTATGTTTGAAGAATTAAATTATTTTCCAGTTGGAATAATGTGTATCCCAAGTATAGAAAATGATTCTAAAATCGCATTTTCTAATATGCAAAAAATAAATCAAAAGATTAAGAACAATTATAAAAACTATATTGGAGAGCTTTCAATGGGCATGTCTGATGATTATAAAATTGCTTTAGATTATGGTGCTACACTAATTCGTATAGGTAGTAAAATTTTTAGTTAATGTTAGAAAAATTTCTTATTTCAATTGGATTAAAACAGCCAAGCAATGTGGACAAATTTGTTGACGAATCAATAACAACTGTAAGGCCATCATCTGAGAATAGATTTGCTAACGAGGAATATGCTGGGGATCTAAGAATTCACGAACCAAAGGATGAGGTTGAAATTAAAGTATTAAAAAATTTTTCTGAGATACACAGTCTTGGTGATGCTATAAAGGAAGGATTTCTAGTAGCTATGGACATTAGAGACATAGAAGACCAAACAGAAAGAAGGAGAATATTAGATTTTGTTACTGGTATGGCTTTTATTAGTAACGGTAAATTAAGGTCTATTAATAAAGATGGCGTTTTTTTAATTCTACCTTCTAATTCTTCACTTCCATCAGAGGAAAGAGAGAGGCTACAAGAACTAGGTCTTTACAAAATAAATGTGTAGTTTGCTTGCTTTAACTTATAAACTATTTAGTTACTCTTTATTTTTATGGATTATTTTGTCTTGGGTACAAGTGCCTCAGGAACATCCAATTGGACAAATTAAAAATATTTTAGACCAATTTTATAATCGAATTTTAGCTCCGATAAGATCTACAATACCAACTGTAAGAATAGGTATGGCAGGTTTAGACTTATCTCCTATAGTTCTTATTTTGGGTGTTAACTTTATATACCCAAGGGTTATGAATTTTATTTGTTAAGTTTGTTTAATTTCTGTATCTACAAAAAAATCTAGAAGTTTATTAGAGCCTTTTTTGTTCGTAGTTTTAAATTCAGTAGTTAAAGTTTCATTTAAAATATAATCTTTAAATTTTTCAACCGAAGAGATTACAAGTACATCTTGTGTTGAAAGATTAAGTGAAATTCTATCAGTTATATCAAAGCCCATATCTTTTCTTTGTTTTTGAATTATAGAAACAAGCTCTCTAGAGATTCTTTCCATTATTAATTCTTCATCTACTTCAATATTAAGATACACAGAGAAATCATTAATTATTTCTTGACTTATATTTTCTTTATTTTTTATTAACCTTATATCTATATCTTTGATATCAATTTTTTTACTGTTAAATTCTATATATTTATTATGAATTAAATTTTCAATATCATTCTGTTCTAAATTAGATAAGTGCTGTGCAAATTTATTTATCTCGTTACCAAGCTTAGGACCTAAAGTAGGGTAATTAGGTTTACAATCATAATTTACCCAATTTTCAAAATCACTATCAAATGACAATTCTTTAATATTCAATTCACTAAGAATGATGTCTTTTACATTGTTTATTTTGTCTATTTTTAAAGAATCTTTAGTAATTATTTTTAAATTACTTAAAGGTTGCTTATTAGGAAGCTCCACATTTAACCTTATATTTCTTACGGCTTTTATTATATTTTTGGCTAATTCCATTTCTTTTTCTAATTTTTTGTTTATTAATGCATCATTAGATTCTGGATAGTTTTCAAAATGAATACTGTTATCCGTATCATTTGTTAAACCTTGATATATTTCTTCGCATATAAATGGTAATACAGGCGCCATAGTTTTAGTAAAATCAATTAATACTTCGTGAAGGGTCTTAAATGCGTTTATTTTATCTGTGTCATCTTTACCCTTCTCCTTCCAGAACCTTTTTCTATTTGATCTGACATACCAATTTGTTAATTCATCTATAAAATTCATAAGTGGTGGTATTACCTCATAAAGATAGTAATTTTCCATCTTTTCGTTAACTGTTTTAATTAGCGACTGAAGTGAAGAAATAATCCATTGATCCATCAAAGGTCTATCGTTTACTGGTGATGCTGATTCAAGTTCTTCTAATGTTATTTCATCGGCATTTGCATAGTTTGAAAAAAAAGAATAACTATTCCATAAAGGAAGAATTACATTTCTTGTTACAAGTTTTACACCTTCTTCTGAAAATTTTAAAGGTTCACCTCGTACTACAGGTGAATTTATTAAGTATGCCCTTAAACTATCTCCTCCATAAGTGTTTAACAACTCTTCAGGATCAGGATAGTTCTTTAAGCTTTTACTCATCTTTCTACCATCTTCAGCAAGAATCATACCTGTAGTGATACAGTTTTTGAATGCTACAGAATCAAATAGAGCTACTGAGAGAACAGTAAGAGTATAAAACCAACCCCTTGTTTGATCTAGACCTTCTGCTATAAAATCTGCAGGGAAACCCTCCATAAATAATTCTTCGTTCTCGAAGGGGTAATGTTGTTGACCATAGGGCATTGAACCTGACTCAAACCAGCAATCTAAAACTTCAGGGGTTCGTTTATACGTTTTCCCATCTATTTGTATCTCTACATCATCAAGAAAATGTTTGTGTAAGTCGGTAATATTTTCTCCACTTAATGTTTCAAGTTCCTCTATTGATCCTAAACATATTAAATCATCAGGATCATCTATATTTATCCATACAGGTATACAGCTTCCCCAATACCTATTTCTACTTATTGCCCAATCTCTTGCATTAGCTAACCAGTTAGAAAAACGTTTTTCGCCTATGAAGCCAGGTACCCAATGAGTTTCATTGTTAAGTTCAACCATTCTTTCTCTAATTTTTTCTACGCTTACAAACCAAGTTGGTATTGCTTTATAAATCAATGGCTCTCCAGTTCTCCAACAAAATGGATATGAATGGGTTGCTGTAGTTTGGCTAAATAATAATTTTCTTTCGTCTAATTGTTTGATGATTTTTCTATCAGCATCTTTAACATATTTATCCTCTAAACCTTTTACACTTGAATCAAATTTTCCAGAAAGTGTTACGGGATCAACAATAACATCTATACCACCATTTTTTAATGCATAAAAATCACTTTCACCATAAGCAGGCGCTTGAGAAACTAACCCTGAACCAGATTCAGTATTAGTGTCATCACTATGGATTATTCTGAATGCTCCATTTAAATATTCATTTTCAAATTCATCATATGCCGGAAAATATTGACCTCCAACTAAGTCAGAACCTATTGACTCATCGATTATTTCATAATCATGATCATTTAGCTCACTTAGCCTCTCAGTGGCTATCCAGTAGTGTTTCATATTTAATAGGATCCTTGAGTATTTTATTTTATTTCCAACAGCAATTGCAAGATTTCCAGGTATACACCATGGAGTAGTAGTCCAAACAAGGAATTCATCGTCTTTTTCAATCTTATTATGATTCGACCTAGCTTTTAAAGTAAAGAAAATTGATGGGTCCTCTACATCTCTATAATCCATATTTGCTTCAAAGTTAGAAAGAGGAGTAGCTGCAGCCCATGAGTAAGGCAATACTTTGTAATCTTTGTAAATTAAGTCATTTTCCCAAAGTTCTTTAAAAACCCACCATACACTTTCCATAAAATCAAGATCCATGGTTTTATAATCATTTTCAAAATCAACCCACCTACCAATTTTTCTTGTCACTCTTTCCCAGTTTTCAGTGTTTGTTTGTACCTGAGATCTACATGCTTCATTAAATTTTCCAATCCCGTATTCATCAATTTGTTGTGGGTCCTCAAGACCCAATTCTTTTTGAACTTCCATCTCTATAGGTAACCCGTGAACATCCCAACCAAATCTTCTTTCTACATAGAATCCTCTCATAGTCCAATATCTTGGAACAATATCTTTTATTACACCTGCTAACAAATTTCCATAGTGAGGACTACCAGTTGGAAACGGAGGTCCATCATAAAATCTAAATATTTTGCCATTTTTTCTGTTTTCAACAGATTTATGAAATGCATTAATTTCATCCCAAAACTTAGCAGTTATAGCTTCATTTTTTGCTAAATTTATATTGTTTTCAACTCTTTTGAACATATCTTTAAGATTTTAAATACTTTATAAAGAAAAACACTGTTTTAATTAACAATTAAATTATTTAATTAAATAATTTGTTTTAATTAGAAATTTAGTAATATACATTAATTAATAAATAAAGAAAAAAATGAGTAGAAAATTAGCAGAAACAACAATTAATAGATTCAAAAAGAAACTCTTAGAAGAGCAGAAACAGTTGCGTGATCTTCTTGAAAGACACCAAGAAGAAAGAGAAAGAATCAGGCTTTCTGAGGCTTCAGCAGAGAGAAGCCCAGACCCAACTTCAGCAGATGGTGGTTCAATGGCTTTTGAGTTAGAAAAAGAGCTAACTTTGGATGAAAATACAAAACATTTATTAAATCAAATTGATCATGCACTTGTTTTAATTAAAAAGAAAAAGTATGGGAATTGTGAAAATTGTCAAAATCCAATACCTGTTGCAAGATTAGAAGCTTTACCCTACTCAACAAACTGTAAAGATTGTGCAGCATTAATTGACTCTTAAGAAGCTATATAAGCCGCTAGTAATTTCTCTATTACTAGCACTTCTTGATAACTATATTAAATACTTTATAAGGTTGTACAATATTCAAGAAACTGTAATTATTGAAAAAATTTTGACTATTGATTTAACTTATAACACAGGTATTGCTTTTGGACTTTTAAGTGATAAAACAAACTTAACATTTGTTCTTTCTTTAATTGTTTTAATATGGTTAGTTACTCAATTTAATAAAGTAGAAAAAAACTCTATGGAATTTTACTCCCTTATTTTGATTCTTGGTGGAGCGATTGGAAATTTAGGGGAAAGAGCTTATAACTTGATCACTTTAAATGACGGAAAAGTTACAGATTTTATAGAATTATTATTTATACCTAGTTTCAATTTTGCAGATTTATATATAACCATTGGGATATGTTTGTTAATACTTTCGGAGTTAAAAAATAAATAATATTGAGATAAAATTTCAAAATAAAAACTTTATAGTTTTTAATAAACCTAATGGTTTATTAACTCACCCAAATAGTAAATCTAAAGAAGAAACCTTAAGAGATTATTTAATTAAAATTGATCCAAAAATACAAGAGTGGGGAGAGGCAAATAGAGAAGGGATAGTACACAGACTGGATAGAGTTACTTCTGGCTTAATAGTTTGTGCATTGGATAAACAAACATTTATTTCTTTAAAACAACAATTTAAAGATAGACATATAAATAAGAAATACTTAACAATTATTGAGGGCCATTTATCATCTGAAACCGGAAAAATAGAGTTACCTTTGAAGAGGTCTTTATCAAACAGATCTAAAAGAACTGTAGCTAAGAATGGAAGGTTATCGATTTCAGAATATGAGGTTATTAAAACAACGAAGCTACATTCATTTGTGTCATTAAATTTAATTACAGGTCGGAACCATCAAGTTAGAGTTCAAATGGAATATTTAAATACCCCTGTAGTTAATGATACTTTATATGGAGCAAAGACAAATAAGTTACTGACTTCTTCTCAAATTTGTTTACATTCATATAAGTTAAATTTTAAATTATTTGATAAAAATTATAATTTCGAATCTTCACCCCCAGAATTTTTTAATAAAGTTCTGGAAGTGTAAATTTATTAAAAAACATTTACAATAAATCTATGAGTAATTCATTTGTACATTTACACGCACATACCGAATATTCAATGCTAGATGGAGCTGCAAAAATTGAATCTTATCTTGATAAAGTTATAGAGCATGGTCAACCTGCAGCAGCTATCACAGATCATGGAAATCTTTATGGTGCATTAGAATTTTACCACTCAGCAATTAAGAAGAAATTGACTCCGATAATTGGATATGAGGCATACCTAATAAATGATTCAAGATTTGAAAGGCCAGATCGTGAAAACAATAAGAGATACCATTTAACACTATTGGCTGAAAATACAACTGGATACTGGAATCTAGTTAATATGGCAAGCAGAGCATTTACAGAAGGGTATTACTACAAACCAAGAGTTGACTATGACTTACTAAAAGAACACAGTGAAGGAATTATTGCTTTATCAGGATGTCTTGGCGGAGAAATAGCTCAATTTTTAGCTCCTGATGCCTCTGTTGAGGAAGGAAATAAAGAGGGAGAAAGGAGTTATTCTAAGGCTCTAGAAAAAGCAAAATTTTATCAATCAATATTTGGCGAAGAAAACTTTTATATTGAACTACACAACCATGGGATAGAACAACAGAAAGTAATTTTACCTGATCTACTTAAAATTTCAGAAGAAATAGGAGCTCCTTTAGTAGCTACTAATGATTCTCACTACGTAAATAAAAACGATGATTCAGCTCACGATGCGTTACTTTGTGTTCAAACTAATGCAACTTTGGATGATGATACAAGGTTTAAATTTGATGGGTCTGGATATCATGTTAAATCCTCAGAGGAAATGAGAAAATTATTTCCTGATAAGAAATTTCCGAAAGCATGTGATAATACATTAGAAATAGCTGAGCGGGTTGAATATAGTTTTAGTTCTCCAAAATACTATCTTCCTGCTTTTCCTGTACCTGATGAGAACAACTCAATAGAAGAATATTTAAATCAGAAAGTACTAGAAGGTGCCAAAGGAGTCTATCCAGAAATAACAAAAGAAATTATGGACAGGATAGATTACGAATTAGAAGTTATAAATTCAATGGGTTTTGCATCATATTTTTTAATAGTTGGTGATCTTATGAATTATGCAAAAGAAAATAAAATAAGAACTGGAGCAGGAAGAGGTTCAGCTGCTGGATCTATAGTTGCTTACTGCCTTGGTATTACAGGAATAGAGCCTTTGAAGTACGGATTACTATTTGAACGTTTTTTAAATAAAGGTAGAAAAGAATTACCAGATATAGATATGGACTTTGATGAAAGATATAGGACCGACGTAATAGACTACGTAATAAATAAATACGGCGAAGACAAAGTTGCTCATATTATTACATTCGCAACTATAAAAGCTAAACAAGCAATCAGAGATTCAGCAAGAGTTTTAGGTTTACCATTTTCTTCTGGAGACAAAGTAGCAAAGATGATGCCTCCTATGATACTTGGTAATACAGCAACTATTTCAGAATGTTTAAAATTAGATGAAGATAATAAGAGTGGATACAGTAAAGAATTTTATACTGCATCTTCAGAATTAAGAGATCAATATAAAAAAGATGAAGAAGTAAAAAAAATTATAGACATAGCACTTGGACTAGAGGGATTAAGGAGACAAGATGGAATCCATGCAGCTGCTGTTGTTATCTCACCAGATACCATAACGAAGTATTTACCAGTTCAGCAAAAAGGGAAAGATGCTGAGTTAGTTACACAATTTGAAATGCACACAGTTGAACAGCTAGGACTTTTAAAAATGGATTTTCTAGGATTGAGAAATCTATCAATAATAGATAGGACCTTAGAGTTAATTGAAGGTGAAAATTTAGATATAGACAATGTTCCTTTGGATAATAAAAAAACTTTCGAACTACTTGCTGAAGGAAAAATGACTGGAGTTTTCCAACTAGAAAGCAGAGTAGCTCAGTCAACTTCAAGGAGTTTAAAAACTAAAACTTTTGAAGATATAGTAGCATTAGTGGCTCTAATTAGACCAGGACCGCTTGGTGCTGGTATGCATAATGAATTTACTGATAGAGCTACAGGAAGAAAAGATATTGAATACCTTCATAAAGATCTTGAAGGTATACTTTCAGAAACTTACGGCGTAATTCTATACCAAGAGCAGGTTATGCAGATTGCTGAAAAAATTTCTGGATTCGAATTAAATGAAGCTGATGAATTAAGAAAAGCAATGGGTAAAAAAATACCTAAAGTCATGGAACAGCAGAGAGAAAAATTTAAAGTTGGCGCTGTTAAAAATGGTTACTCAGAACAATTTGCTATAGAATTATTTGATCAAATTGCTTATTTTGCTGGGTATGGTTTTAATAAAAGCCATTCAGTACCATATGCACTTCTTGCTTATCAAACTGCTTATTTAAAAGCCAATTACCCAGCAGAATATTTAGCTGCATGCTTGACTGCAGTTAAAAGAGATAAAGACCGTACTGCTATATTTCTATCTGAGGCAAGAAACTTAGGAGTTAATGTATCAACTCCAGATATTAATGAAAGCTTAGAAGAATTTTCTGTTAGTAATAATGAAATAGTTTTTGGTATTTCAGCTATTAGAAATGTAGGAGACATTACAGCTGAAAAAATAATTAAAGAAAGAGAAAATGGAAAATTTAAATCTATTGAGGATTTTTTATCACGCATTGATTCAAGATCTCTTAATAAAAGAGGAATAGAAGCTATGGTCCAAGGGGGTGCTTTTGATAAATTTGGATATCCGCGAAGGGGAGTTTTTGAATCAATAGTTGACTTAATTGAAGATGCAAAAGAAATTAAAAAAAATGGGCAAAGTTCACAGGGTTCACTTTTTGAAGTAAACGATAAAGAAAATAAAACACAAATTAAAAACCTTGAGTGGGATAAAAAGGATTTACTAGATAGAGAAAGGGAAATGCTTGGATTTTTTGTAAGTGAAGACCCATTAGAAGGCTATGGAGAGGTACTTAGATCAGACTCTTCTCATTCAGTAATAGAATTACTGGATTACTCAGATGATGATGAAGTAAATGTTGTAATTGCTGGGTTAGTTTCAAATGTACAAAAAAGAGTATCGAGAAGAGGTAATCCATGGATTCAGTTAGACCTTCAAGAAATAACTGGATCAGTAGGGGTTTTATTATTTAATAAATTAGTAGATAAATATAACTCAACACTAGATGGAGAAGCTTATATAAAAGTAACTGGTACTTATGTTGGAGGTTCAGAGAACATAATAAGAGCAAGAGATATTGAAATGGTAGAACCATCAAAAATGATAATAGATCAAGACACTAGTCCATTAAGAATATCTGTCTCAGAAGAAATACTTGATAAAAATAATTTAATGCTGCTAAAGGAATTGTTACAGAGACATCCTGGTAAATCAAAAGTTGAATTAGAAGTAAGTTCAGCAGAAGGTTCTAAGTTATTAGAACTAAAAACAATAAAAATTAAAAAAACCACTGAATTACGTAATGAAATAAATACTTTACTTTCAAACTAATTAAAATTTAATTATGACATTTAATATAAGAGACTTTCAAGATAGATTCAAAAAAAGAGCAGAAGCTGTAAAAAATAGATCTATGCCACCAGTTGGAGGTGATGAAAGATTAGCTTTCATCAAGCAAGCTGAAGAAGATTATCAAGATTATATGATTATTTCTGAATCTGAATATGAAATTGTTGATGATTATTTAGTATTTAAATATAAGTTAGATTCTTAATTTAAATTTTCTCCCATTGGAAAGATTTTATGTATAACTTCAGCACATGCTTTAGCAATTTCCATATGTTCTTTCTGGGTTCCATTGGCAGCTCTAAGCTGAATATAATGTATCCAACTTCTTAAAGTTCCATTCATATACAATCTACTTACTGTATTTCCTTCAGGTAAAACAGATCTTGCTTGTTCTTTTGCTATTCCTGATTCTATTGCCCAATTGTACGCACTTTTAGCCGTGTCAATAACTTCATTTTGCTTATTGGCCCATTCTTCTTCAATTTCTGAATCATCAGTTTCAATAGAGTTTTGTCTGTTCTCTGGGTCTTGCATTCTAGCTTCTCTTGTTACAAATTCTAAATCTTTTACTGGATTAGCATATCTCTGGCTAAATTCTTGGAAACTAAAAGATCTATGTCTTAACATTTGTCTTGCAATATCTCTAGTTGTCTCTATTTCTAAACAAGCACTTACCATTTCCAAAGGAGACCAATGTGCATTTTTGATAAGGTAACTTATAAGCTTTTCACTAGTTTCTGTGTTTAATTGATTAGATGGGTTTGAAACACGCGCGCAAAATGCAACTAATTCTTGTATATCCTCAATACCTTCACTGTTTACTTCTTCTGTTGGTTTCGAATAACTTATTAATTTAACTTTCATTTATGTAACTATATTAAAATAAAAAAAATATGTTTTTATTAAGAGTTATAGTTTTTTTTATCCTTGTTTCATTGGTCTTAATTCTTGGATATCCATTGATAATTGTTTATGATTTAGCAAATGGTGGAGATGGTTTTGGTTTATGTCAGGACATAACTACTTGTTCAATACCTATAAGTGAAGGTCCGAGGTTGTTAGTATTTCTTATTGGTGCTTTTTTCTTATTAGTATTTTTATTACGCTTAATTATGAAATATATGAACAGTCTTCAAAATAATAGTTCTATTCTTTGATTACATAATATATTGAAGAAAGAACAACAAATACTCCTAACCAATTTGTAATATTTAAAACTTCTCCAACATAAAAAACTCCAATCAGTAAAGCAAACACTCCTTCTAAACCAAATAACAGAGATGCAGTGGATGCATTTATTAATTTTTGTCCAAACAATTGAAGATAAAAAGCACAGAAGTTAACAAGCAATCCTAAAAATAAAATTGGGTAAATAAAATCTATACTTAATCCAATTTCATTGAACTCCAAAAAAGGTAAACAAAGTAATCCACCTACCAGTGATTGTATAAACATCAACTGTGATATATTTTTACCTTCGATATATCGTTCAACCATAACGATATGAAGAGCATATCCAGATGCACAAATTAACGTTAAAAGATTTCCAAAAAGCTCATCGATACTATTTATAGCAATTAAAAATATTCCTAGAAAACCAAAAATAGATCCAATATAATTTTTTATTTCTACTTTTGTTTTGTTGATATACTTAGAAAATATTGGTGTAAGTACTATATAGAATCCAGTAACTATACCTGAATTTATTGTAGAAGTAGTTAATAAACCTTGAGTTTGACTTATATAACCAACCCAAAGAAAAAATCCCATTAGTAAACCAGGTTTTATATATTCTTTTGTTGGTAAACCTCCAGTAAATAGAAATAAAATAGATGCAATTAAATATCTGAGAAATACAACTGTTGTTGGGGATAAGTTATCTAGAAGATTTTTTACAATAATAAATGTTGATCCAAATAATAATGCTGCAAGGATTAGTGCGTTAACTGCTATTACTTTATTATTCTTAAACATCTGAATAAGTGAACATTAATATATTGTATAAAATAAATATATGAAAAAAAAGGATAAGATTAAAGAGATTCAGAAGATACTAGATAAAATTTATCCAAATCCATCTGTCCCATTAAACCATAAAGATCCATACACGCTTTTAATAGCTGTATTACTGTCAGCACGTTGCACAGATAAAAAAGTTAATGAAGTAACACCTGTTTTATTTGAATTAGCAGATAATCCAATAGATATGGCTAAAAAGAGTGTAAGTAAAGTACGTCAAATTGTTAAACCTTGTGGACTTTCACCGCAGAAAGCAAAAGCCATAGTTGGATTGTCAAAAATACTTGTAAATAAGTTCGATACATTAGTTCCTAAAAATTTTGAACAACTTGAAGAATTACCAGGTGTTGGGCACAAAACAGCTTCAGTAGTAATGAGTCAAGCATTTGGAGAACCGGCGTTCCCAGTTGATACTCATATTCATCGTTTAGCTTGGAGATGGGCTTTATCAACAAGAAAAAGTGTTGAAAGAACAGAAAAAGATTTAAAACGTTTATTTCCAGAAGAATCTTGGAATAAACTACACTTACAAATGATTTATTTTGGACGTGAATTTTGCCCTGCAATTTCACATAATAGAGATATGTGTCCTATTTGTAGTAAATATGGACGTAAGGGTATTAAATAATATGGATATTAATTTAGCAATTGCATTTATTTTTGGTACTTTATCTTTTTTTTCACCTTGCGTACTTCCTCTAGTGCCTGGTTATCTTGCAATATTTTCAGAAATAGAGAGAGATATTAAAACACGCTTAATAGGGTCTTTACAATTTACTTTTGGATTTACACTAGTTTTTATTTCATTGGCAGCGATTGCTACAAATATCGGCTCATTTTTTAGTAGAAATTCACAGTCTCTTTCAATGGTTAGTGGTTTAATAATAATATTTTTTGGAATAATGCTTTTGTTTCCAAAAGTTAATAATAGATACTTTTACAGTTCAAACTATCTGTCACTAGATAAATTTAAAAAGATAAAAAACTTTGTACTTGGATTAACTTTTGCTTTTGGATTTACTCCATGTATCGGACCAGTTTTAGGAGCCTTGTTAACGCTCTCATCAAATAGTGAAACTGTTAATAGAGGTATTTTTCTCTTAAGTAGTTATTCACTAGGTTTAGCTATTCCTTTTATTTTAATGCCATTAATTGCTTCAAGAATAAACTTTAAAAGTAAATCATTAGGTATTATTCAGAAGCATTCTAACAAAGTTTCTGGCGGAATTCTGATTTTTTTAGGAGCATTAATATTTTCAGATAGAATGTACGTTTTAGCTTCATTATTCCAAGACTTGTTTCTTTTTTTAAATCTTGAATGGTTAAGTACAATATAAGAATGATATATATAAATATAGATAAAGTTTTAACTTTTGAAGGGGAAGATGCAAAATCATTTTTAGATTCACTTATTTCAAATGAATTTGTTGAAGGTAAAGTTATCCCATCTTTTTTGTTATTTCCTGATGGAAAAATTAATTACTGGTTTTTTGCTGAGCTTAAGGGAGAAGTAGTAAATATATATCAAGAAAATCAAGAACTAATAAATATTAAAGAAACCTTCGAAAAATATAAAATAAGAATTAAGTGTGAAATAGAAGTCAAAGATATAAATTGCTCTCTTAAAATAAATTCCGAGACTTTCAAAGTAGATTTAGAAACCAACACTAAAGAAGATAATTTATTAACTTGGAATGAGCTCTCATTAAATACAGAACTTCCAACGCTAGATACAATAAAAAATGGTTTATTACCAAATGAAACAAAATGGCTATTAACTTTTCTAAATTTTGAAAAAGGATGTTTTCTTGGCCAAGAGCCAGTCTCAAGAGTTAATTTTCGTGGTAGGCCAAGAAGAAAATTAATTACAACTGGAGAAGGCTTACAAGACTTTATTAAAATTTAAATTTATAAACTAAACATCGAACCTTTATCGTATCGTTTTAAAGAAAACTGAACAATTGGTCCAACCGACAGGACCATGATTATTGTTCCGTATCCATATGAACCACCAAGTATTACTCCAAGAATAAAGGCAGTAAAATCTATAGCAATCCTAGTTGCTCTAATACTTGGACCCATTCTCGAAATTCCTGTCATAATTCCATCTCTTGGTCCAGGTCCAAGTCCCGAACCTATATATATGCCTACACCCATGGCAAAAACGATTGTTCCAAAATAAAGATATAAATGTCTAATCCACAATAAATCTGGTGTTGGTAAAAAATACATAGTTAGGTCAATTACATTGCCTATTGTAAGTATGTTAATTATTGTTCCTATAAAAGGTTTCTGCTTTAAAGGGATCCACCCAAGAAGTAAAATGAAACCAGTAACTACTCCTGCGAAACCAATTTTCACATTTATTAATTTACTAAATCCATCATGAAATACGTCCCATGAATTCAAACCCAATTTAGCTTCAATTGTAAAAGCTAGTCCAAAACCACATAAAAATAAACCAAACATAAGTTGAGGGAGTCTTAGAAATATCTTCTTATTCATTTTTTTTAAATATTTCTTCTAAGATGCTTATATTCTCAGGACATAATTCATAAATAGATTGGAACCTAATAATTGGAAGAATTCTATCCTCTAATTTTATATTTATTTTATTTTTCATAAGTATCATCTGTATAGAAACTAAAGAAGATTTTTCATCTAACCAGCTTTTTGTATCATTACAAACATCTTTTCCTATTTCGATAGATTCCTGATCAGTAAGTTCATTAAGAGTTTTATCTGAATCGGCTATACGTATTTGCTCTATGTAAACATCACCAAAACTTTCAGCAGTTCTTATTGAATAAACTATCACGCTAGTCATTAGTACAATAAAAATTAAAATCCCAGTTTTTGATATATTATTCACATATTCATTATTAACTCGATTGATATTTAAATCTTATTAAATATTTAAAGTACCCGGAGGGGGAGTCGAACCCCCACATCCGAAGATACTGGATTTTGAATCCAGCGCGTCTGCCAATTCCGCCATCCGGGCTTACTTTTAGATTATATTTGATATATCCAAAAATGAGAGAATTTATTTTTTAAGTTTACAATGGTTAAATGATTATTCTGATAGATGGTTTCAGCGTTGCTTTTAGAGCTTTTTATGCATTACCTGAAACATTAACTACATCTGAAGGAACTCCTACGAATCTTATTCATGGTTTTCTTTCAATGCTAAATAAGGTTGTAGAAGAGTATAAATCAGAACAAATAATTATTACATGGGACTTACCTGGAAAAACTTTTAGAAATGCAATTTATAACGAATACAAGGCAAATAGATCTCCTGCTCCTGATAATTTTAAAGTACAGATACCTTTGTTACATGATTTATTAACTTCATTCAATATTCCTCAAGTATCTGAAAAAGGTTTCGAAGCAGATGATGTTCTTGGCTCTTTAGCAAAACAGTATAACGACAAGGGAGAAGATGTTTTAATTGTTACGGGTGATAGAGACACTTTTCAATTAATTTCTAAAAATACAAAAATATTATATACAAAAAGAGGAATATCTGAGATAGACATAGTAGATGAAAAATTTTTTAAAAATAAATATGGCATAAGAACTGAGCAATATGTTGAGTACTTAGCACTCAAAGGTGATCCCTCGGACAATATCCCAGGGCTACCTGGAGTCGGAGAAAAGACAGCTATAGCTTTACTTCAAAAATATAAAAGCATTGATAACATTTATAAAAATTTAACTGACTTAACTCCAAAAATAAAAAAATCATTTGAGGAAAATAAAGATATATTAAATATGAGTAAAAAATTAGCAACTATAAATACAAACTTAAAAATAGGATTACCTAAAGAAAAATTAAAGAATACAGTATATTTTTCTGATGAAATTCTGGAAGCATCTCAGAGCAGAGTAAGGAAACTTGAATTAAACAAATATATTACTTCTAGCTCAACAACAAATAAAGATGAGAATAGTGAAGAAGAAGAGATTCATGAAATTATTACTTCTGATAAATTAGAAGGTGAAAATTTAATTTTAGAATACGACGGTAAAATATATTTTGTAAATGTTAACAACTATGGTAAGTACGTAGGTGAATTGTCAAAACTTGATAAATTCATTTCTATAAATTCACAAAAGCTTTTTTCTTTTAAGAGTAAAAATGATAAATTAAAATTCGATGCTTATGATTGTATGCTTTTCCTAAAAGATCCGAGCATTAGACCAGATAATTTATTAAATATATCTAAATATTTAGATAGGACTACAAAACTTACAAAAAAATCTTTGGTTACTGATTATCTTAAATTTTTTAAAACACATTTTTTATATATCACAAAAGACATAAAAGCATTTAAGGAGGATAAGAAACTTAATAGGTTATATGAAGATCTAGATTTACCACTTATAGAAATACTCGACTCTATGAATAAAAAGGGTGTAAAGATATCGAAAAGTAAAATAGAAAAACTTTCAAAAGAAATAAATATTGAACTAGATTTATTTAATAAACAAATTAAAAAAATAACAGCAAAAGATTTCAATCTAAACTCTCCGAAACAATTAGCAGAAATTTTATATGTTGATATGGAATATCCAGTAATTAAGAAAACACCAAAAGGAGCACCGTCTACGGATGCTTCAGTGTTAGAGGAGTTAGCTAAAAATCATGAACTTCCAAAGTTAATTTTAAAATATAGAGAGTATGAAAAACTTAGATCAACTTATATTGAAGGATTAAAAAATGAAATAATAAAAAATAGAGTTCACACATCATATAATTTATTTGGAACAACTACAGGAAGGCTTTCATCAGAAAAGCCAAATTTACAAAATATTCCAAACAAAACAGCAATAGGTCAAAAAATTAGAGAGTTCTTTATTGCTGATACAAACCATATATTTATAATTGCTGATTATTCGCAGATCGAGTTAAGAGTACTTGCACATTTAAGTAAAGACGAAAATATGATAAATATGTTAAAAATTAGGGAATCAGATATACACTCTGAAACTGCATCACGGATATTTGATACTGATATTAATTCTGTTACAAAAGATATGAGAAGAAAAGCCAAAGAAGTAAACTTTGGATTAATTTATGGCATGGAATCATTTGGGCTGTCCAAAAGTTTAAAGATTTCAAAAAAAGAAGCTACTGAGTTAATTGATTCATATTTCAATCAATTTCCAAAAATTAAAGGATATTTAGAATCCATTGTAAAAGATGCTGAAGTTTCAACTTTTACTGAAACTTTGTATGGAAGAAAAAGATTTATTAGAGAATTAGCATCTTCTAACTTTCAACTAAAAGCAATGGGAAGGAGAATAGCAATGAATGCACCTATTCAGGGTACAGCTTCTGACATAATGAAAATATCTATGATAAAACTTGAAGAAAAAATCAAAAAACTTGAATCTACAAATATTCTTTTACAAATACATGATGAGATAATAATCCAAACTCCAAATGAAATTGCAAATAAAACAGCTAAATTAGTTCAAAAAGAAATGGAAAATGCAACTATTTTAGAGATCCCTTTATTTGTTGATATAAAACAAAATAAAAATTTAGCTAATTTTAATAATTAGTTTGTAAATATCATAGATATGTTATTCTAAAAGTCGCAATACTATGATTGGAAAAAATTACATATTATGACAGATAATTTAGATGAGAC
>Ga0208408_1000636_pt1 | contig 21962 bp, 20 predicted proteins | sample ETNtaG_4_FD_185776 | JGI IMG/M metagenome (GOLD analysis project Ga0208408, IMG submission 185776) | Marine microbial and viral communities from oxygen minimum zone, Eastern Pacific Ocean - ETNP201406SV67 (SPAdes) (version 2) | ecosystem: Environmental > Aquatic > Marine > Oceanic ... | reverse complement strand
CTTTGAGGATGTAAAGAATATTATTGACTTTGAAAACCCTGATGGCGTCCTCGTACAATTTGGGGGGCAAACTCCACTAAAAATCTCTAACATGTTATCTCAGGCTGGTGCTCCGATTATTGGGACATCACCAATGAATATTGATGTAGCCGAAGATAGAGAAAAGTTCGGTAAAATATTAAATAAACTAGATATATTGTGTCCGACTTATGGGACCGGACGAAGCCTAGAAGAAGTAATTGAAATTGCAGACACTATTGGGTACCCAGTATTAGCAAGGCCTAGCTATGTTTTGGGCGGAAGAGCGATGGAGATTGTTTACTCTCAGGAGCAGCTCATTGATTATATTGCCCGTTCCGCTGATGTTACTCAAGGCCACCCAATATTGATAGATCAATTCTTAGAAGATGCTTTCGAGTTTGATGTGGACGCATTATGCGATGGTGAAGAAGTTTATATTGGTGCGATTATGCAACATATTGAAGAGGCTGGAATACATTCTGGGGACTCAGCCTGTGTTCTCCCACCATATCAAATTAAATCCAATACAATAGATGAGATTGAAAAAATAACATCATTACTAGCGATAGAGCTAAATGTAATGGGCTTAATTAATATTCAGTTTGCATATAAAAAAGATAGTCTCTATGTGCTTGAGGTAAACCCAAGAGCAAGCAGAACAATACCTTTTGTTAGTAAATCTACAAACATCCCGCTTGCAAAAATTGCAGCACAGCTAGCAGCTGGTTCAAAATTAAAAGATTACAGTCTGCCAGATTGGGACAGCATGAAGCATGTATCTATTAAAGAAGCTGTCCTTCCGTTTAATAAGTTTCCTTCAGAATCAATTTTTTTAAGTCCTGAGATGAAATCCACTGGTGAGGTTATGGGCATATCAGAAAATTTTGGGTTGTCTTATTATAAGGCTACACTAAGTGCAGGAACTCAGTTACCGAGTGCTGGATCAATTTTTGTTTCTGTTAATGACCAGGACAAATTTAATATAATCTCTACAATAAGAGGGTTTTCGGAATTAGGATTTAAACTTATTGCTACAAAAGGAACAGCTACAGAGCTAATAAAAAATGGTATGGATGTAAAGACGGTATATAAAGTAGGCGAAGGCCGACCAAATGTTGTTGATTATATAAAAAACAATAAAATCAGCTTAGTTATAAACACTCCATTAGGATCGCAATCAAGATATGATGAAGAAGCAATAGGAAGGGCCTGCATTCAAAAAGGGATTATGGCGATTACAACTATATCAGCTGCCGATGCTGTACTACATGCTATACGAACCAAAGAGAAAATTAAGGTTAAGCCAATACAAGAATACCATATTTAGATAATTAATCTTTATTATTAGCTTCTTCTAATTTTTTATCAGCCCGTATTTTTCGCTGCATTTTATTTTCCTTAGATGTTGTGCCTCTATTATAGTTTTTGCTTTTGTAGAGCTCAAACTTTGATTGAATCATTTTTCTTGGCCAATGATTGTTCATTAAATCAATATCAGCTGTTTCCAACTTGGGGTCCAGAGTGAGCGATGTCACCTGTTTTTTTGTTGCAAAAATTTTTGTGATTTGGTTACGGTTCATTTTCCATATTTCAGCGGGGATTCTTATTATATAGTCAGTGCTATCTTTATAATTAAGTTGCAAAATAATTGGCATAACAAGACCGCCGACATTTGAAAACTTAATCTCGTAATAGTTTAAATTTGAATTGTAGATCTCTTTTTCTCTTGGTTTGACCACAGAGCTGTCACGGTATCTAATAAATTCTTCTTTATCTAATATTGTTACCTCATAAGGATCAAATTTATTATAAAAGTCATTCGCAATTTCATCTGTTTCAACAATTGTTTCCTGGATATCTATTTCATTTCTTTCCTCCCATGTTTGTACTGGCTCTTCATCTTTCTTTTGTTTCCTTAGTGGAAACTCAATCTCGGGGTTTTTACTATCTAGAGTGTACCACGTTACCATATCAATTGATAGATCAACTGGATCAGTTCCATAGAACCACCCACGCCAGAACCAATCGAGATCAACTGCGCTTGCATTTTCTAATATCCTAAATAAATCAGATGGTGTTGGGTGTTTGAACATCCATGTATTTGAATATTCTTTAAACGCAAAATCGAATAATTCACGTCCGACTATAGTCTCTCTCAATATATTTAGTGCTGTAGCAGGTTTCCCATAGGCGTTGTTTCCAAATTGGTATATTGATTCTGAGTTTGTCATGATGGGAGTTAGGTTATTTTTATTTCCTTTCATGTAGTTTACTATATTTTGTGGAGGGCCGCGACTTGAGGGATACTCTCGGTCCCATTCTTGTTCTGTTAGAAACTGTAGATAGCTATTTAGTCCTTCATCCATCCAGGTCCATTGACGTTCATCAGAGTTAACAATCATAGGAAAATAGTTATGCCCTACTTCGTGAATAATAACACTGATCATACCATATTTTATTCGTTCGCTATAGGTTCCATCTTTCTCTGGTCTACCATAGTTAAAACAAATCATGGGGTACTCCATCCCGTTATTGGCCTCAACAGAGATCGCCACAGGGTATGGATAGTCAAAAGTGTATTTAGAGTATACTCTAACAGTATGAGCCACAGCTCTAGTTGAATACATCTCATATAATGGATTTGCCTCTTTTGGATAATAAGACATAGCCATAATCGTACGATTCCCAAGCCTTACTCCCATCGCATCCCAAATAAATTTTCTGGAGCTAGTAAAGGCGAAGTCCCTTACATTTTTAGCCTTATATCTCCATGTTTTAAACTTTTTACTTCTTGATTTTTCATTTTTTTCAGCTTCACCTTGGGTGATAATAATCACCGGCTCATCTGATGCTCTCGCTTGTTTTAGCCTTTTAATCTGAGCACTTGTAAGAACCTCCATGGAATTTTGTAATTCTCCTGTGGCTGCAACTATGTGATCGGTAGGTACGGTGATTCTGACATCATAGTCACCAAAATCGAGCGTAAACTCTCCACGTCCTAGAAACTGTTTATTTTGCCAACCATAAACATCATTATACATAGCCATTCGAGGAAACCACTGGCATATAGTATATAGATAGTTACTATCAGATTTAAAAAACTCATACCCCGGACGACCGCCCATAAATATTCTATCTTGAATATTGTAATTCCATCGTATTGAGATTGACATTTTTGACCCAGGTTTCATGGGTTTAATTAGGTCTATTCTCATCATTGTTTTATTTATTACATAGTTTAGCTTTCGGCCATCAATGGTTACTACTTCTTCAATGTTAAATCCTCCGTCGAATTTATTTAGTATTTCATTTGCCTCTTTGTCTCCTATTACATAGCCAGGTTTAATCCACGTAAAGTCCAGTTTACTTTGCATACTACCTGTGGATATCTTGTAACTGTCAGAATCTTTTGCTCTAACATTTTGATCCAGTTGTACCCATAGGTAATTAAGGTTATCAGGTGAATTATTTGTATAGGTTATCGTTTCAAAGCCTTCAATGCTTTGTTCATCATCATTGATTTTTACATCGATAGTATAGTCAGCGCGGTTTTGCCAATATCCATGCCCAGGATATCCAGATGCTGTCCTGTATAAATTCGGTGTCGCAATCTCTTGGTCTAATTGTTTAAACTTGTCACTGTTTTGAGAAGTGATAAAGTTGATAATGACAATAATATATAATATAAGCCTAGTTAGCATTATTAAAATTTTTCGTTGTATTTTGGCCTCAATCTTTTTTTTATTTGCTCTACAAAATTACATAAATTGGATTTTAAAATGATATATTATATCAAAACCTTTGTTATGATATTTTTCTCTTTCTATTGTACTGTTGCTTCGCATCCTTTTCATGCAACAATTAGCTCGTTTGAATGCAAAAACAATAGCAAAAGTATTGAGGTTACAATAAAGTTTTTTACTAATGACCTTGAAAAAACTTTAAGAAATGATTGGCATCATGATCTAATAATTGATTCTCAAAAAAGTATGTACAATATTGATAGCTTAATCTCTGTTTACATTAATAAAAACCTTTCTCTATCGATTGATAGAAAAGAAAGACAATTATCATGGGTAGGAAAAGAAATTGAAAACGATATAACATGGTGCTATCTAGAGATAATTAATATCGATAATATTTCTTCTATTAAGATGGAAAATAAATTATTGTTATCAGTTTTTGATGACCAATTAAATATTTGCCACTTTTATTGCGGAGATAAGCCTGAAACTATTATGCTGCATAAAGAAAAATATATCGAAGAAATAAAATATTAATATTTATTAATTTATATTATTAAAAAATTTATGACTCCATATACGTTTGACTTATTCGGCAATGATCACATTGTTTCCATTATTCTGATTATCATTTTTTATGTGCTTTTTCTTTGTTTTAATGAAAAAATCGGGATAAAAAATAAAAGTGAAATTTTCCCGATCGTTTTATCATTTATAATTATATCACTTGACATCTCTGAAGACATAGTTCGATATATCACAGGCTATTACTCTATAGAAAAAGATTTGCCATTGCAATTATGTACTATTGGTATTTATGTAGCTGTGGTCGCATTATTAAAGAAAAATCAAATAGCTTTTGAATTGATTTTTTATTGGGGCCTGGTAGGCGCGAGTCAAGCTATTTTAACTCCTGACAGTGAATTATTTGAGCTAAAGATATTTTTTATTTATAGCCAGGCCTATCACTCCGCCTTAATATTTTCAGTTTTATGGCTAGCGATAAAGCACAATATGAGAATAAAATTGGAATCTATTCCAAGAGTGGTATTAATTACCAATCTAGCAGTTGTGGTAATATCATTAATTAATTATTTATTAGATAGTAATTATATGTTTTTACGTGTTAAGCCTAATTCTGTGAGCCCTTTTTTAATTGGTGATTGGCCTGTTTACATTATAATGGTTCAATTTTTTTCTATTGTTATTGTGTTACTATTTATAAAAATACAGGATTTATTATTGCTCCAAGTAAGTTCAAAACAATAATCTAGAAATAGTTTATAATTTTAATCGGTTACTAAAAATTCAGGGGGCTTACGATGGTTTGTGTTTTGTTCGTAGGCATAGGCTATCTCTAATAGCAAAGGCTCGCTCCATGCTCTTCCATAAAAAGAAATACCAACCGGAACGTTTCCTATGAAACCCATTGGTACATTGATATTGGGGTAGCCAGAGAGAGCGGCATAAACAGTTGTTGAAATATAGTATTTATCTCCATTGATAAGATCTGTTTTCCATGCTGGGCTTCCGGTTGGCGAAACAATCGCATCAAGATTATGTTTTGTCATAATGAGATCAAGCCCCTGCTCTCTAAAAGCTTTAAGCATATTTACGAGGGCATCCTTATAAACTTTTGAGTTCAGATCGCCCTTTGACTCAGCATTTTTCATTCTTTTTAGATTAAAATAAAGCATCTCAATACTATCCCTCATTGTGGCATTAATCGCTTCTTTTAGATTAGACACAGGGGCATTTTCTCCTAGATTGTCAAAATATTTTTTTAATCCATCCTTAAACTCATGCGCCATTACCTCAAGTGAGTTTTGTTCTGCGCCAAAGCCACCTGGGGCACCTTCAACTATTTTGTCTAGCTCAATGACTTCTGCGCCATTATTCTTTAGATCTTCAATTGCGCGAAACATTAACTGATCTACTCGATGATTATTCCCCTCCATGGTATTAAGGTAGCCTATTTTTTTCCCGGCAAGACCATTTTCATTTAAGAATATTTTGTAATCTTTATAATAATTGTTTTTGCTTTCACTGGTTCTCGCATCATTCGGGTCAATGCCGGTAACTGCTCCTAGCGTTTTTGCTGCATCTCTGACTGTGCGTGACATAGGACCTGCCGTATCCTGGGTGTAACTTATTGGAACTATCCCTGACCGGCTCCATAGTCCAACCGTTGGCTTTATTCCAACAACACCGTTTGCGTTTGATGGGCACATGATAGAGCCCCAGGTCTCTGTCCCTATTGCGATCACACACAGGTTTGCAGAAACGGCGACTGCTGAACCTGAGCTTGAGCCACAAGGATTTCTGTCTAACACATATGGGTTTTTTGTTTGTCCGCTGACACCGCTCCAGCCACTGGATGAGTATGATGCTCGATAATTTGCCCACTCACTAAGGTTTGTTTTTCCAAGGATCACAGCACCTTCATCTCTTAATTTTTTTGCGACCCAACTATCCTTAAGTGGGAATGAGTCTTTTAGTATTCTAGAGCCAGCTGTGGTAGGCATTTTATCATGTGTATCAATATTGTCTTTGAGCAATACAGGAATGCCGAAAAGCTGACCTTTATTTTTTCCTCGTTTTTGAATTTGATCAAGTGAATCAGCAATTTTCACAGCATCCGGGTTTACTATAATCACAGAGTTAATCTCTGGTCCTGCCTTGTCGATATTGTTTATGCGGTTAATGTATTGGCTGACGATTTCCTTTACAGTGTATCTACCGCTATCATATCCCCGATGAATCTCATCAATCGTAATCTCGTTAAGCGGAAAAGAAAAATCCTGGCCAGATTGTTTATCCGTATGACATGAAACCAATAGTAATAAAGTAGATAAAAGACAAAAAATAAAAACTATATGGAACCTAATTTTTTTCATGATTTTATAATGCTCCATTGAATATTATTTAATAAAATTAATCACTGATGTTACTCTAGATTTTGGTATATAAGAAAGCGGATCATTGAAAAGATTATTATTAATTTTTATTTTTTTTAGTTGTGTAAAAAACAAACAAGAATTTCAGCTAAATAATGGGACATATAATATGTGGCAAGATTTTATTAAACCCACTAGCGATGAACTGGCCTGGGCTCAGATACCTTGGAGGAGTACATTCTATGATGGGCTAATAGACTCTGACCATCAGCAAAAACCATTACTTCTTTGGGTCATGAATGGCCATCCACTAGGCTGTACATGAAATAACGGCGCAGCAGGCCGGCGGTCTGTTTGGTCCGATTCTAGAGTAATTGAACTGTCTAAGGAGTTTATTCCGACTACGGATGAAGTTTGGCGTTTACAAGGCGCACAAGATAAAGATGCGCTCATGTTTCAACAAATGGCAGATAAAGGCCACTATCGGAAAATAGGAGGATCGAGACAAGGGATATATATATGTAGTCCCAGTGGTATTTTATTAAACTCCATAAACTCCCTAAATCCAGATGTTGTTTTAGAAGTAATTCAAAAAGGACTAGATAGATGGAATGAACTACCAAAAAAAGAACGTTACTTGCCAAAGGATTTTTCAAAAAATATTGAACATCGCTGGGAAGATAATTACCCGAAAGATGGATTAATACTAAAAGGAGCAAAAGCAGACCTATTGACAGATCCTCCAAAGTTTTCTGAAAGAGGGTCTCGGTGGAACATGGATCACGTATGGTTTAATAAGGAAGAAGCTAAACTTTGGATTCCTCAAAAAATCAAAGAAAAAGAAACCCAAGAGTGCCCAGATATTATTAAAGATCGTTTATTTAGATTTCATTTGGTAGATAATGTAAGAGGCCAGGCGCTTCCCTTTGCTCTGCAAGAAATTAAAGAGTCAAACCTGCAGGTTGAGATTGTTGAACTCGATCAGTCAGTCCTAAAACTAAGTATAACTGGTAATTCTCTTGCTATTGCAAAGGGGCCATGGCTATTAGGGGAAAATGATTGGACACCAACACATGAGCTGGATCATAGAATAGAGACAAATATTCTTGGGGTGGCGGTGTATAATATTAAAGAAGAGTCGTTTACTAATTTTGAATTAGTTGTACTTGGTAAATGGATCGGAAAAACTCAAAATAATGGAAGACATTTTGGCCCTGACAGCGGTCATATCGGAATTATTTATAATTTGGCCGAGAATATACATGAAAATAGAATTGCTCCTGCTTTTGTAGACCTTTATAATGCAGATTGGATTGCTCAACCACAATAATTTTTCTATTATCATCATAGCTTGTGGTTGATTATATATTATTGTTGGAACAATATAAAATTTTTACAGTACTAACTATAAATCGAAGAGAGGTTATTTATTAGATGAAAATTGAATATAATAGTATGTTTTTAGGCGCATTATTAGGCGTATTAGGGGTTTTTGTTATTTTACTTTTAGTTGGAAATGTAGAAACTGAATTCTCTTTTAATACCGGCAAGAAACCTAATGATTTCAATAAAAATATAGATGTTAGCATAGAAAGAATTGTTAAAAATAAACAGGACCATACGGACGTAATTGTGAAAGTTAGTGGTGACGTTACAGAGGAAGATATTGATAAAGAATTAGACAGACTTTTTAAAGAGCACGATATAAATAAAAAGGATTCAAATGTCAATATAGATGTAAGAATAAACAGTTAATGAAAATATATTATAAATAATTATTTAAGCCCTGCTTATTTGTGGGGATTTTATTTTCTAGGGATTATTACTTAATAAATATGAAAAACATATCATTATTATTTTTTTACATAATAATTATATCTGTGGCTAGCGCCCAGGAGTATGATGTTTCTGAGTGTATTAAAATAGCGCTTGATAGAAAAGGGACTCTGGTGTCAGCTGGTTTAGATGTAGAGTCAGCCAACCAGGGAGTCCTGGGCTCCTACAGTGGTGTGCTTCCATCTCTAAGACTGTCTACATCAGGGGGGAAGACCAAGTATCCAGTGCAAGAGAGCATAATCCCAGACTTAGTGAATCTCGAGATTGACACAATAACATCTGGAGAATCCAGCTACATGTCAGCTGGGCTATCTATTAATCAAACAATCTATAATGGTGGTCGGTCTGTAAATGCTATAAAACAGGCAAGAATCAATTTAGATATAGCAAAACTAAGGCAGAGAAATACAAAGATAGAGGTTATACAAAATGTTACAAGATCTTACTATGGCCTATTGCAAGCTCAACAGTTGTTAGATGTTGCAGAAAATAACCTAGTGCTATCTAAAAAGCAGGTTGACCTAGTTCAAAAACAGTTTGATCTAGGCGCAGTAAGAAAGACAGATCTTTTGAAGGCAAAAGTGTCAATGGGCCAGGCAAAGGTTGAACTGTTAAACAGGAAAACAGTATTAGAAAATTCTAGGAGGCAATTGTTTAATGATATGGGGATGATTGATTTTGGTCAGTCTATTGTAGCTAAATATAGTGACTGGGTACCAGTTTCAGTCCCAACAAGCGCAGAAACATTAACCTTTTTAAAAGAAAAAAATCCTAATATTTTAATACAATTATCAGCAATTGAAATCGGAAAAATCCAATTGAAGATTGCTAAAGGAATGCGATCTCCTTCAGCTTTTGCGTCGGTAGACTATTCTGCTAATGGAGATAATAGTGATGAGCTAAAAGAATCACTTAAAGATGACTGGCGCTTAGGAATGAACATGTCTATTAATTTTCCGCTTTACTCTGGAAATTCACTCTCTACGGCCCAACAAAAGGCAGAACTAGAAAAACAAAAATCTGAGAATGACTATTTAACCTATCTAAATGATCTGCGTGTTCAGGTAGAACTGATCAGAAAGTCAATCATGAACTATTCAGAAATTATTCCTATTAACCAAGATGTTGTTGCATCCGCTGAAGAAGACTTAAAGCTAGTGCAAAAGCGCTATAGTATCGGATCAGCAACCATACTTGAGGTTTTAGATGCCCAGGTTTCTTTAATCCGATCAAACTCAACACTTATAAATACTATCCATGATGCAAGGATGCAGGAGATGAGTCTCAAGGCCTTGTTAGGAATCTTAGATCTCGAATACCAAACCAAAGAAGAATAATTATGATACAAAAACTAAAAAAGAAAACTATATGGGTCCCATTATTGATCATATTAATAGCTGTGGTCAGTGCAGTAATAAAATTTTCTGGCAATGATGATCAAATTTCTGTTGAAGCAGAAAAAATTGAAAAGCGGGATGTTATTCACAAGGTTAACGCTAGCGGTGTTATCCAACCGGAGGAAGAGGTTCAAATCACTTCAATGGTCTCAGGCTGGATAACAGATATTACAGTTTTGGAAGGCGATACGGTCAAACCTGGACAACACCTAATCAGTATTGATAGAAAGCAGTATCAGGCAGCATATGATCAGACAGCGTCGCAGGTAAAATCATCAGAGGCGAACCTGAAAAAAACGAAATCACAGATGTCTCGTACTGAAACGCTATATGCACAAAAACTAATATCTAAACAAGAGATTGAGCAGATTGAGGCTTCTTATGAGCTTGCAATAAGCCAGGTAGAGCAGGCCAGGGCTGCACTCCTTTCTAGGGAAGATGAACTCTCCAAAACTCGCTTAGTTGCACCAAAGTATGGCATTGTTACCAGTCTGACAAAAGAAGAGGGCGAGATGGCTCTAGGAGGTATGTTTAATCCTGGAGTACTGATGACTATTGCAGACCTAAGTTTTATGGAAGTCCTTGTTGATGTAAACGAAAATGATGTGGTTACCATAAATATAGGAGACACAACAGAGATTGAGATTGATGCTTTTCCTGACACAGTTTTCTATGGAACTGTTAACGAAATTGCTCACACAGCACAAAATTTAAATATGGGCAGTCAGCAACAGGTTACAAACTTCAAGGTAAAGGTAAAAATCCTTGAGCCGCCCAAACGAATTAGACCTGGAATGAGCAGCACCGTAAACATTATTTCGGAGACAATAAAAAATACTATATCTATCCCTATTCAAGCGCTTACATCAAGACCAGAAAACTATAATGAAAAAAAGGATAATAAGAAAAATGATAATAAAAAATGGGGAAATGATGACAAAGATAATGACTACTCAGGTTTTAAGGAAAATTTGGATGTGGTATTTATTCTTGTGGATGAGTTTGAGGATGAAAAAGCATCAGAAGGTGAGAAAATTGCTTTAGTCAGACCCGTTGATGTCGGTTTATCAAGCGAAGATTATTATTCTGTTAAATCTGGGCTTAAAGAGAATGAATTGATTGTGACCGGACGATACCGAGTATTAAGTAAAGAATTACAGCATGGTATGAAGGTCAAGTATGAAGAGGATTCAAATTCTTTTTCGAACGGAATAAAAAATAAAAACTAACTCTTAGAATTATTTATCATGGCATTAATCGACCTTAATAGTATTTATAAGATTTATAATGTGGGTGGTGAAGAAGTGCGTGCGCTTGATGGGGTAGATCTAATAATTAACGATAACGAATATTTAGCCATTATGGGTCCCTCGGGTTCTGGTAAATCGACCATGATGAATATGATCGGCTGTCTTGATACCCCTACCTCTGGCGTTTATGAGTTTGAAGGAGAGAAAGTACATATAATGGATGATGGGCAGCTTGCCTCTATAAGAAACAGAAAAATAGGCTTTGTGTTTCAAACCTTTAACCTTCTTCCTAAGGCTACCGCATTACACAATGTTGAGATCCCGCTTGTCTATGCGAATATTAGAAAAGAAAAAAGAATAGAAATGGCCTCAGAGGCTTTGAAGAATGTGGGACTTGAAGACCGGATGCATCATAAACCGAATGAACTTTCTGGTGGTCAGCGTCAGAGAGTTGCCATTGCCAGAGCATTGGTTAATAATCCTTCTATTATTCTTGCGGATGAGCCAACTGGGAACCTTGATTCAAAAAGCGGGCATGAGATTTTGGCAATCTTTGATGATCTGCATGCGCAAGGAAACACTATCATACTTGTCACTCATGAAGATACTATTGCAAAACATGCGAAACGTACGATCCGTCTTTTTGATGGTAAGATCACAGAAGATATAAAAGATAAATAGTGTTCTCCTTATTTTTCGAAAACCTAAAGATCTCTTTATCTGCTGTATTTGCAAATAAAATGAGATCTATTTTGACAGCACTAGGGATTGTAATTGGTGTTCTCTCTGTTACGCTGATGGGGACACTTATATCAGGCTTAGATCGATCGTTTGAGAATAGCATGTCTTGGTTAGGAAAAGACATCCTATATATCAGTCGGTATGAGTGGTTTAGTGATATGGAATGGTGGGAAATAAAAAATAGACCTCGGATGCGCACTGAATATGTAGACAAGATAAGACAGAAATCAAAATACGCATTAGCTGTTTCACCAGTAATGCAGCGTACAGCATCATTATCCTATAAAGACAAAGAGACGAGGACAGAGATATTTGGCACAAATGAAGAGTATATGGAGACGATAAGCACAGATATACAGCAAGGCCGGTTTTTTACTACTAGCGAAGATAAATCTGGAGCGAGAGTCACAATTATTGGGCACGGAATAAAAGAAGTTTTCTTCGGGAAAGAAAACCCGATTGGTAAATATATTAAAATAGATAATCTGAAATTTAGGGTTATAGGCGTATTAGAAAAACAGGGGAAGTTTTTAGGGCTTTTTAGCGTAGACAAGCAGGCAATATTACCTTCAGGTGCGTACAAAAGAATCTTTTCAAAAAGAGGCTGGATGCGATTAAGTGTTAAGGTCCCTGAAGACAAAATCAATGAAGGCATAGATGAGATTTCAGGCGTAATGCGTCAAATACGGGGGCTGAGACCTAGCGATAAAAATAATTTTGCTATCAACCAGACAAAAGCTTTTGAGGCTCAGTATAATACACTGAAAGTTGCAATAGGTGGGACAGGGATTTTCATTACACTATTATCACTAATCGTTGGCGGGATCGGAATAATGAATATTATGTTTGTCACAGTTAAAGAAAGGACAAGAGAGATTGGAGTCAGAAAGGCTATAGGCGCTACGAGAGGAATGATCTTAAGTCAGTTTTTAATGGAAGCTGTTACCATTTGTCTGATTGCTGGGTTGGTTGGACTACTCATTGCATACGTTAGCAGTATTTTTATCAACAAAATTTTCCCATCAACATTGCCCCTTGGTTTATCTATTTCTGCCATAGTTATGAGTATGGTTGTAGGCGTTCTATCGGGGTTTATTCCTGCTTATCAAGCTTCAAAGTTGGACCCGATTGATTCCCTTAGGTATGAGTAATTATGGTATCTAGAAGCCTAAAAAATATTTTCAAAGAAAGTTTTTGGATGGCCATAGAGGCCATCCGGCAGAATAAACTTCGATCAATACTTACACTTCTTGGTATTAGTATAGGCGTGTTTTCAGTTATTGGTGTAATGACTGCGATCAGGACTCTTGAGTCCTCTGTCCAGTCAGGTCTTAACGTGTTTGCAACTAATACATTTGTCATTCAAAAATATCCAGAAATTCAATTTGGGCATGGTCGTGGAAAGTATAGAAATAGGAAAAATATTGATTACTATCAATATAAAAAATTAAAAAATCGTGCAACACTTCCAGTATTAGTAAGTGTAAGCGAAGGCAGCTCCGTAAGGAACGTAAAATACAAAGATAAATTAGTAAAAAATTACGTAGAGTTATTTGGAGGAGATGAGGGAAGTATCAGAATATTCAAAACTTATATATCTGATGGCCGAAATTTGGCGCCTGATGATATTAGGTATTCTCGCAATGTATGTATCTTGGGGATGGACGTTGTTGATCGGCTATTTCCTTTTGAGGATCCAATTTCAAAAAAAATACAGATCAAAGGCCTTAACTACTATGTAATAGGAACAACTGAGAGGAAAGGAGAAGCATTTGGTCAGAGCCAGGATAATTATATTGCGATTCCGATTTCTAATTATCTTGAAAAGTTTTCAAATAAGTGGACAACATTAAGTATAAACATCGAGGCTTCATCTGAGAACGATTACGACAAAACAAAAGATGAGGCCATTGGTTTAATGAGATCTATACGTAAGGTGAAGCCTGGTGAAGATAATGATTTTGAGATAGTTACCAGTGCTGAAATGATTGAAACATTTTCAGGTTTTACAAGCGGGATAAAATTATTTGCACTGTCAGTTAGTATTATTGCACTTGTCGTAGCCGGTATTGGGATAATGAATATTATGTTGGTCTCTGTAACCGAAAGAATAAAAGAGATTGGTATAAGAAAAGCGATTGGTGCAACAAAAAAAGACATCTTAACTCAGTTTTTAATGGAGGCAATTTTCCTGAGTCAATTTGGAGGTATCGTTGGAATATTATTGGGCATTAGCGCTGGGAATATAGTTTCTGTTATTTTTAAGATACCTGCAATAATTCCTTTTGACTGGGCTATCATCGGACTGGTTGTTTGCTCAATCATCGGGATCGGATTTGGAATATACCCAGCGTGGAAAGCAGCGCAGCTAGATCCAATAGAATCACTGCGTTTCGAATAAATTTTCTTTATCTAAAAGAAAAGTTAAATTTCATAGCAAAAACTATGCCTTTTTTACATCTAATGAATCATACTGCTCATAAACCGATAATATCTACAGGTTATTTTGATTATTTGTCTGTTAATAGTTTAACTGATTATAGAAAGAGATAATATTATGGTTGTCGGTATTATTCCTGCTAGAATTGGTTCTACAAGGTTTCCCAAAAAAATATTAGCTGATATTGATGGTAAGCCCATGATCGCCCACGTAGCTGAAAGGGCTTTAGAGGCAGAAATGTTAGACAAAGTAATTATAGCAATTGATTCAGAAGAAACAAAGAGTGCATTATCTAGTTATAAGTATGATATGGTTATGACTAGTGTTAGGCATTCTAGTGGAACGGATCGTGTGTCTGAAGTCGCAAAAACACTTGATGAGGCAGAAATAATTATTAACATACAAGGAGATGAACCATTATTAGATCCTAAAATTATTGATAGATTGGTAAGATTATTTGATGATCCAAGTGTTTCAATGGCGACTGTAGTAAGTCGGGATACTGGAGTTAAAGATTATTTAGATAGAAATATCGTAAAAGTATTTCTTGATGAAAATCAAAATGCATATGATTTTAAACGTGACATATATGATTCAGAAATTGGTGGAGTATTTAGACATGTTGGTTTCTATGGATTTCAAAAAGAAACGCTTTTTAAGTTTTCTTCATTAGCTCCCTCGAATAATGAAGTAGAATATTCTCTTGAACAGTTTAGAGCCCTTGATAATAATATTAAAATAAAGGCACTGATAACCAATTCTGAACAACTTGCTGTTGATGTTCCTGAAGATATAAACCGCGTTGTTTCTAAAATGAAAAAATTAAATAAAATATTAACAGAAGAATAATATGGGAAGCTCAAAACCAACGAAATATATATTTGTATTAGGTGGTGTAATGTCCGGACTTGGTAAGGGGATTGCAGCCTCTTCAATTGGTTACCTACTAAAGAACTCTGGTCTACGGGTTACAATCTTAAAGCTAGACCCATATTTAAATGTAGACCCTGGGACCATGAACCCCTATCAACATGGAGAGGTATTTGTTTTAGATGATGGGTCTGAAACAGATCTTGATCTAGGACACTATGAGCGCTTTATTGATGTCAGTATGACAAAAAATAATAATGCAACCTCGGGTCAGATTTATAGCACGGTTTTAAATAAAGAGCGAAAGGGTGAATATCTTGGTCAAACTGTACAGGTTATCCCTCATGTCACTGATGAAATCATAAACAGAATAAAAAGCATCAATAAACCCAAAAAATATGATGTGATAATTTGTGAGGTTGGTGGCACGGTAGGGGATATAGAGAGTTTGCCTTTTATGGAGGCAATACGTCAATTATCATTATATGTAGGATATCATAATCATTTGATTGTTCATGTAACGCTGTTACCATTTGTAAAAGCTAGCGGGGAGCTTAAGTCTAAGCCAACACAACATTCTGTAATGAAGCTTAGGGAGATTGGTCTAGCTCCTGATATGATTCTTTGCCGATCAGAATACAGTATTGATAAATCTATAAGAGAAAAAATTGCTCTATTTTGTAATGTTCGTGCGGATCATGTTTTTGAGGGTCGAGATGTTCAGAGCATCTATGAGGTTCCTCTGGTATTGAATGAGCAAAATATGGGGAATTTGATCAATGAACGCCTTCAACTAGATAACGAACCTGACTTATCGCGTCTAAAAAAGTTTGTACACAGTTATAAGAATCCTGATTCTGAGGTTGTGATTGCAATGTGCGGGAAATACACAGAATTAATTGATTCATATAAGAGTGTGTTAGAATCATTTGTTCATTCTGGTGTAGAAAATCATGCAAGAGTAAATATTAAGTGGGTAAAAACGGAAAAAATAACTGATGATCTAGCTGCAAAAAGACGATTTAAAGGCGTAGATGGAATTTTAATTTTACCAGGATTTGGTTCTCGAGGAGGAGAGGGGAAAATCATGTCTTCTAAATATGCTCGCGAAAATAAGATTCCCTTTCTCGGCATATGCCTTGGGATGCAGTGTGCGATTATTGATTTTTCTCGTCATGTTTGTGGACTAAAAGGTGCTAACTCAACTGAGTTTAATAAGCGCACTAAACACCCAGTGATTGATCTTATGGAATCGCAAAGAGCTATTAAAATAAAGGGAGGCACCATGAGGCTTGGTGCATATAATTGCAAGATTAAGACTGGGACTAAGACATTTGCTGCCTACCGATCAAAAAAAATATCAGAAAGACATCGTCATCGTTACGAGGTAAACAATCGCTATAGAAATAAGCTTGAAAAACAAGGACTGATCATTTCAGGGGTTAATGAAGATTTAGGTGTTGTAGAGACAATTGAGATTGCTGATCATCCTTGGTTTATTGCAGGACAATTTCATCCTGAACTAAAAAGTAGGGTCAAAAAAGCTCATCCGCTTTTTAGAGAGTTTATTAAGGCTGCAACCAAATATAATAAAAACAGAGGTTAAATCTTGAAAGAAGTCAAAGTTGGAAACGTTATATTTAGTGAAAAACATCTCGGAGTTATCGCTGGCCCGTGTGTCATCGAGGGCCGCGATCATTCATTGAAAATGGCAACTGAAATAAAACAGATATCTGATAAAATAAAATTCCCAATTATTTTTAAAAGTTCATTTGATAAAGCAAATAGGACATCAATAAAATCATTTAGAGGCCCGGGTATTGATGAAGGAATGAAAATATTATCTGATGTAAAAGCTGAGACGGGGTTACCAGTACTGACAGATATTCATGCTTCCGATCAGGCCAGTATAGTGGCAGAAGTAGCCGATGTTCTCCAGGTTCCTGCTTTTTTAAGCAGGCAGACAGATATTTTGGTTGCCGCATCTAAAACCGGGAAACCAGTAAATATAAAAAAAGGTCAATTTCTTGCGCCATGGGATGTTGAACACATTGTCCATAAAATTGAGGAAACAGGCTCAAATAATATATTATTAACTGATAGAGGAACACAGTTTGGATACAATAATTTGGTTGCAGACATGAGGGCTATACCACTTATGAAAGAATATGGATACCCTGTTATCTTTGACGCGACTCATAGCGCACAGCTTCCTGGTGGCAGTGGCGGACACTCTTCAGGAATGAGAGATATGATCCCAATATTAGCACGATCAGCAGTGGCAGCTGGTTGTTGTGGCATTTTTATGGAGGTTCATGATAATGTAGAGTCCGCAAAGTCGGATGCTGCAACCCAGTGGCCGATTAGTAAGTTAGAAAATCTTTTAATTGATTTAATGAATATTCATAAGGTGGTTAGTTAACATGAATAAATATAAGAAAATAAGTCTAATTATTACTGATGTTGATGGCGTATTGACGGATGGGTCAATCTATAAGGGAACTGATAATATGGAATTTAAAAAGTTTTCCGTTTTTGATGGTGTAGGTGTAGCATATGCTCGCGCTGCTGATTTAAAAATTGCAGTTATTTCGGCTCGTTATTCACCAGCCACTGAGCACCGCACCAAAGAACTAGGTATTACGGATGTATATAATGGAGGTCTAAATAAGCTTCATGCGTATAATGACCTGAAAAAAAAATATACATTATCTGATGATCAAATCGCATATGTGGGAGATGACATGGTTGACATACCTGTTATGGAAATAGTTGGGCTCCCAATCGCTGTAGCAAATGCGACACCTGAAATAATCAAATTAGCTAAACATATTACAAAAGTTAAGGGGGGTGACGGTGCTTTTAGAGAAGCCGTTGAGTGGATTATAGACAAGCAGGGTAGAACAGAAGAGATGTATAAAATCATGAGAGATAGAGTCCTAGATAGTTGAACAATGAAAAATACATATTGGATCATAATTTTTATTATTCTAACAATAGCGTGTTCAGATGAATCTGATCAGGCCCAATTGGCAAAAGGATTAGACTACCCAGATCAAGAAAGTTGGGGTGTAACAATTATTCTGACGGACTCTTCGATCGAGCGGGCAAGGGTTAAATCAGGCCATTTAGAAAAATATAATCAAGGGCAGCACATTATGCTTGATCAAATAGTAAAGGTTGATTTTTTTGATAAGAAACAGAATCATGTGGCGGTTCTAAATAGTACGAAGGCAGAGGTTGATCAAAAGACCAACAATATGAAAGCGATCGGGGATGTGGTTGCGGTATCTGACAGTGGTATTACTTTATATACTGATACACTTTTCTGGAACGCAAAAAAAGAACGAATGAACACAAAGGATTCAGTGATGATAACCACAACAGAAAAAGATACGCTCTATGGAGTGGGGTTTGAATCTGACTCAGATCTCCAAAATTGGAAAATTTTAAAACCATCGGGTGTTACAAATAGAGTTAAAAAATGAGTATTCAAAAAACAAACTCATTGATTGCTAAGGGCCTTCATAAAAAATATGGTACACGGATGGTTGTAAATAATGTTGATATATCAGTAAGTAGAAATGAGATAGTTGGGCTGCTTGGTCCAAATGGTGCTGGCAAGACTACTACTTTTTATATGATCACTGGTATGATAAAACCGACAAAGGGAGATATTTTTTTGGATAATAATAATATTACCCTTGACCCAATGTATAAGAGAGCCAGAAAAGGTGTCGGGTATCTTGCGCAAGAACCATCGATTTTTTCAAAGCTGACGGTAGAAAATAATTTGAGACTTGTTCTTGAGATGAGAAAAGATTTGTCGAAAGAAGAACAAAATGAAAAGATAGACAGTTTATTAAATGATTTTTCTGTCAGCGCTTTGAGGCAGAGTAGAGGAGGTACGCTATCTGGCGGAGAAAGAAGGCGCGTAGAGATTGCAAGGTCTTTGTGTATGGATCCTGATTTTATTCTTCTTGATGAACCTTTTGCCGGAGTTGATCCCATTGCCGTAGAAGAGATACAGTCTATCGTTAACTCCCTAAAACAAAGAAACATTGGTGTCCTTATTACTGATCATAATGTTAGGGAAACCCTTTCAATAACGGATCGCTCATATTTATTATTCAATGGTCAGATTCTTAAATCTGGTACATCTGAGTTTTTGGCCAATGATGAGGAAGCCCGGCGACTTTATTTGGGAGAAAAGTTCAAGCTGGACTAGTTAATGCCACGTCTATCACAGAAACTTGAACAAAAGCAAAAACTAGCACCAAGGCAGGTTCTTCAAGCAAGACTTCTACAATTAAATACAATAAATCTGGAACAGACTATATTAAAAGAATTAGAACAAAATCCTATTCTAGAACAGGTTGAACCTGAAGATTTTGAAGATAAATCAATGGCCGAAGAAATATTAGATGAGGTTGATGCTCCTGTTGAAGATGTATACACGGATGAGTCTTCGTACTATCTCGACCAAGAGAAAAATGATCTTCCTCTACCAGATAGGAGTTCATTTATAGAAGATGTAATCAATAGAATGAAAGATTCTGGTCTGACAGATATTGAGCAAGAGATCGCTGAAGAGATACTTTGGAACATAAATGATCGTGGATACTTAGACACAGATCTTGTTCTTATCGCTGATAGTTTCGAGTTAGAAGAGGAAGATATAGAGCCAATACTGTCGGCTGTCCAACGTATGGACCCTAAGGGGTTAGCCTCTAGAAATCTTAAGGAATGTCTAACTATTCAGCTTGAAGATGATAATAAGTCTTTATCATTTAGTATTATTACAAAATATTTCGATGATTTTATGCATAAGCGCTATGATAAAATAAAAACAAAACTAAAGTGTGATAATGAACAGCTTCACGAAGCTGTAGATAAGATATCGAACCTTAATCCTAGGCCTGGCGAGGGATACGCAGATAATTTTCAAATAGTGATACCGGATCTTATCGTTAGAGAAGATGGTGACGACTGGTTGATAACAACAAACGATGGAGGTATCCCAGAACTAAGAATAAGCAAGTTGTATTCTGAGGGAATAAAGGAAAGTGAATATAGTGGGAAGGCAAAATCATTTGTTCGTGAAAAAATGGATTCTGCAAACTGGTTTATTGAGGCAGTTAAGCAAAGGAGGATAACCATGGTGAGTGTAATGAGGGCGATAATTAAATACCAACCAGAATGGTTTTCCGGAGACATGGATCATCTTCGTCCTCTAAAACTTCAAGATATCGCTGAGGAAATTGGTATGGACATTTCTACTATAAGTCGGTCAACTCGTGGTAAATTTGTGGATACTCCTTATGGAGTTTTTGAATTAAAATATTATTTTACAGATGCGCTAGACCTAGGTGATGGTAGAGTTTTAGGAACATTTGTAATAAAAAGAGAATTACAAAACATAATCAATTCTGAGAATAAAAAGAGCCCATTCAACGATGATACATTGGTTGAAAAATTAAAAGACAAGGGTTATAAGCTTGCTAGAAGAACGGTGGCAAAATATCGTGATCAGTTAGGCGTCCCTGTGGCTAGACTCAGAAAAGAAATATAAAATAAAGAGAGGTTAACATGGCAAGAAAAATCATTGTTGGTGATCAGGAATTTGTACTCCCAGATAAATTCCCGAAAAGTGGATTTACCATTGGGCTTATTCTGGTATTAATCTTTGCGGTTTGGAGCTCAATTTATAGAGTTGAGCTTGAAGAAGAAGGCGTTCTAATGACACTCGGTGAATACTCTGGACTCGTCCAGTCAGGCATTCATATAAAGTGGCCTACTCCAATACAGACTGTAATAAAAATTCCTACAAAACGTGAACTGGAGATGGAGTTTGGCCAGAGGAGGCAGACTGAATCAAACAGAAGAACCAATCGTTCAGAGGTTGAAGAAGAGTCTCTTATGCTCACGGGTGATTTAAATGTTGCAGTAGTACCATGGAAAACGCAGTATAGGATTGCAGAGCCAGACAAGTTCTTGTTTAAGGTGAAAGACCCTATTGGGACATTCCGGGACATGAATGAGGCTGTGATGCGTGAAGTAATTGGCGACAGGAGTGTTAATGAGGTTTTAACTACTGGGCGACAGGAAATTGCTGCAAAGATGGAAGAAAAACTTCAAAAAATGTGTGACCAATATGAAAACGGATTAATAATTAATCGGATCCTGCTTCAGAAAGTTCTTCCTCCTAAGCAGGTCCAAGATGCATTTAATGAAGTGAATACTGCTGAACAAGAAAAAGAAAAAATGATTAACCAAGCCCTCGGTGATTATAATCGGATTATACCAAGGGCTAGAGGAGAGGCAGAGCAGACAGTGCAGCAGGCAGAAGGATATGCGATGGATCGAGTCAATCGAGCAAAGGGTGATGCTTCATTGTACAGGGATTTGTTAAAAGCATATAAAAAATCACCCGAGGTTACAAAGGATCGGATCTACCTTGAGACAATGGCCGATGTTTATCCGAAGATAAAACAAAAAATAATATTAGATAAAGATTTAGAGGGAATTCTCCCTCTTCTGCCACTAGGAAAGGAGGCAAAATAATGGGAAAATTTTTTAGTGTAATTATTACTATTGGTATTATTTCTATTCTTCTCATCTTTGGAGGCGCTTTTTACATTGTCACCGAGTCAGAGCAGGTAGTCATCACTCAGTTTGGTAAACCAGTGGGTGATCCAGTGACATCGCCAGGGCTTAAAATAAAAAAGCCATTCTTGGAAACTGCAAACTACTTTGATAAAAGATTT
>Ga0208408_1000630_pt1 | contig 22098 bp, 21 predicted proteins | sample ETNtaG_4_FD_185776 | JGI IMG/M metagenome (GOLD analysis project Ga0208408, IMG submission 185776) | Marine microbial and viral communities from oxygen minimum zone, Eastern Pacific Ocean - ETNP201406SV67 (SPAdes) (version 2) | ecosystem: Environmental > Aquatic > Marine > Oceanic ... | reverse complement strand
TCAGCGACTATGCCTCGAATATGACTGATACGGTCAGCGAATTCATCCAGCACCGTGACTATGGCATCTCTGTTTTCTTCACAAATATCCAGCCAGATTTCTGGATGACCAGCCGCTATTCGAGTCATGTCTCGAAACCCGCCTGCCGCTAAACGAAGGAGCGGGGCATCGTCCAAAGCTCGGTCGTCGGCCAAGCACATAAGACTCGCAGCAGTGAGGTGCGGTACATGCGACACGATGGCGACTAGTGCGTCGTGACGTTCCGGAGTCATCGTGACAACGTCACAACCCATTGCAGAGACAACTGTCTGGAGTTCCCGCAACCCAAGATCATCTGTTCCTTCAGTAGGCGTCAGAACCCAAACTGCTCCTTCGAAAATCCGTCGGTCAGCGCCCTCAACCCCATCCTGTTCTGAGCCAGCCATGGGATGACCTGGGACGAACCTAGGGTCGTGAATATTGCGGGCGACCGTTGTCTTGACACTGCCTGTGTCGGTCACCATCCCTTTAGTCCGTTGAAGGGCTTTCGCTATTTCCGCTTCAAGAGCACTTGCGGGGACAGCAACAAAAGTTAATTCGGCCTCTTCGTCTATTCCCGTTGCATCGATAACGCCGAGTTCCTTAGCTCGCTCAGCGCGTCCGGTGTCCGTATCCAGTCCAGTTACGTGCCACCCGGCATGGCGAAGGGCTAAAGCCACTGAGCCGCCTATAAGGCCCGTCCCCACGATCTGACCGCGGCGTGCATTGTTGTTCATGATGAAACTAGACCCATCCGCTGATAGATACGACTTAGTAAAGAAATGGTACCGAAGCCTTTGACGTAGCTTGAAATGAATTCACGAATTCGTTGAAGCCTCGTACAAAGAGCGAATCTCTTTTCTGCTTAAGTCTCTCCATTCGCCCGCAGCAAGACTCGGGTCTGTTATCGGCCCTATTCTGACCCTGACCAACCGAAGTACTGGATGTCCGATCGCCGCGCACATTCTTCGCACCTGACGATTACGGCCTTCGTGGATGACAAGACGCAGCAACCCATCGTGTGGCATTGAAACCTCTGCGGGCGCAGTCAGCCCATCTTCCAATTCGATTCCTTCACGTAATCGTCTAAGAGCAGACCGGCTAGGCATTCCCTCTACATGAGCTAAATATTCTTTTGGGACTCCGAAGCTTGGATGAGTCAACCTCTGAGTTAAATCGCCGTCGTTCGTCAGAACAATGAGACCTTCACTATCAGCATCGAGTCGCCCTATTGGGAAAACTCTCGTATCAGCTGGTACCAGATCGACGACAGTTTCTCGCCCCTCCGGGTCTTGGGCTGTCGATACAACGTCGCGCGGCTTGTGAAGTAAATAATGGACTAAGTCCGGGTCTCTAAGAACCGGAATGCCATCAAGTTCTATCCGGTCCGACTCTCCTGCCTTGTCACCCAAGGTTGCTAGCTTGCCGTTAATACTGACGCGTCCCGCTTCGATCAAGTCTTCGCTAGCTCGTCGACTAGCGATACCTGAACGAGCCAGAACTTTCTGGAGTCGCTCATCCGACTCCTCGGTACTCACGTTGGGGGACTCATATCCTGAGAATCCGCTTCAGCTTCAGTTCCTGAAGCAACCTCATCGTCACCGCGTAACACCGCTTCCAAAGTCTCAGCCACCTCTGCATCGGGGACAAAGTCGCTGAGGTTGGGTAACTCTTGAAGAGTGTCGATGCCGATCCGCTCAAGAAATAGCGTTGTGGTCCCATACATAGCAGCGTTCCCTGGGCCTGAGTCTCGTCCCACTTCCTTTACGTAGCCGCGTTGTTGCAATGTTCGAGTCACACCATCGACGTTGACTCCACGGATAGAAGCTATCTGTGCCCGAGAGACCGGCTGCTTGTATGCGACAATCGCCAAAGTTTCCAATGCAGCAGAGGACAAACGCGTCGTCTGACCCTCTAGGACAAACCGTTCCACGTACGGGGCCTGAGCGTCCGCAGTCTGGTATCGGAAGCCTCCGGCTACTCGAGAAATGGTGAACCCACGTTCTTCCTGCGCGTAACTATCAGCCAAGTATTCGCACAAAGCCTCGATTGTATCCACACTCACTTCCAACAATTGAGCCAAGACAGTGGGAGCGACTGGGTCTGAGGCCACGATCAAAATCGCTTCCAAAGCAGCTCTGACGTCCGCCGGAACAAGAGTCGGGTCTAGGTCAAGATACTCACCTTCTGAAAGTTCAGAATCAATCAAAGAACCTTCTGTTTCTAGTTGAGCAGCTAATACTTCGAAGGTATCAGCGTCTTCGCTAGCCGTCATAAGAGCCGCCACCTAATGGAACCAACAACTCTGATTCGTTTCCCGTCCAAGTGAGGGTGATATCACCAAATCGTTCTCTTTGGTCTAACTCAATATGACCTTGCTTAAACAATTCGAGAATCGCCAAGAAACGGACGACTACCTCAATGCGGTCCACCAGCCCTCCAGTTAGCTGCTTGAAACTCGCTTTCCCGAGTGCCGGGAGTTCATCGATTAGTTCAAACATTGCATCAGCAACCGAGGCAGTAACGGGAGCTATGTGACCTAGGTCCACTCGCTTTACGGCTGTCGGTGTCATGACTCGAACTAGGGCTACGGCTAGATCGTCAGTAGTGATTCCGATCAAGAGGTCAGGAGCCAAGGCTAGGAAGTTTTCGTCGGGACCGGCTGTTCTCGGATAGCTAAGTGACGCGTTGAGACTCATCTGCCGCATTACCACCGCTGCGGTCTTGAAGGTCTGACATTCAAGTAACCGAGCTAGAAGAAGATCTCGTTCTTCCCATATGCCTAGTTCTTCGTCAAGGTCGCCATCGCTTCGATCCGGTAGCAATCGCCGAGTCTTCAATTCCACCAAAGTCGCCGCTATTAGCAAAAATTCGGTAGCTAGTTCTAAATTGACACCCGACGCACTCGACTTCGGATACTCGGACGCTCCAATAATCCTGTCCATCTCGGCCAGATAGGCATCAACAATGCTGGTCAGGGAGACTTCGTAGATATCGACTTCTTGCTCCAAAATAAGTCGGAGCAAAACATCGAATGGGCCCTCAAAGACCGTTGTTTGTACCTCATAGGGCATTTCATCACGATAGCGGAGCAAATCACATTGATGTAACACGCTAAGCCCTTCTTTTAGGGCCGTGTTGGTCTTCCGCTCTTCCTCTGCGGTTTAGGTCGTTAGCTGAGGTACCGTCAACTCCATGACAAGAGTGTTGTCTGGCATCCAACCTACCGGTGATATTCATCTGGGTAATTATCTTGGGGCTCTACGCCAATGGGCCCTCGATCAACACGAACACGACAGCTTCTATTGTGCTGTCGACCTCCACGCTGTGACGGTTCAACAGGACCCAGAAGAACTCCGATCAAAGACCCTTGAAACGATGGCAACGTTAGTTGCGGTCGGCTTAGACCCTGAAGTGTGTACGTTGTTCGTCCAGAGTCATGTTCCTTACCACACGGAGCTCTCTTGGCTTCTTGAATGCACCGTCTCCTTTGGTGAACTTCGTCGGATGACGCAGTTCAAAGACAAATCCACTAAACAAGGCGATGCTGGCCAAGAACATGTTTCTGCGGGTCTCTTCACCTACCCCGCGTTGATGGCCGCTGACATTTTGATTTACGACGCGGATCGGGTTCCAGTCGGTGATGACCAGCGGCAGCATCTTGAACTCACTCGCGATATCGCCGAAAGGTTCAATTCTCGCTACGGCGAAACTTTAGTTTTACCGTCCGCTGCTATCCCCAAGATTGCTGCACGGGTAATGGACCTTCAAGAACCGACAAACAAGATGTCCAAGTCAACGGACTCATCTGCAGGGGCCGTGGGTATTTTTGAGGACACAAGCTCAATAGCAAAGAAGTTCAAACGCGCTGTCACCGATTCAGACAACGATGTGCTGTTTGATTTTGATACTAAACCCGGTGTTTCGAATTTGCTCTCAATTCTTGGTGCAGCAACTGACCGCGATCCGGAAGTTCTCGCGAATGATTATGACCAATACGGCCCATTGAAAACAGATGCTGCAGATGCTGTGATCAGCGTCCTCGAACCTGTTCAACAGCGTCGTTCGGAGCTTCTTTCAGATCCAGCTGAGTTAGGTCGAATTATTGCTCGGGGAGCCGAAAAAGCGTCTGAAGTAGCGGCCCAGACGGTTCATCGAGCCAAAAGTGCTATGGGCTTCTTGCCTCTTAGCTAACAAGCAGAAATCTTGAGTTAGAGCTGAGTTCGACCTTCACTCTTAATTTTTCCCCCCCGAAAGACCGATACTTCTGGGACGTTCGAAGTTGTTTCACCTGACCGCCATCTCCTGAACCCATAAACGAATACCGCCGCGCCTGCAACGGTGACTAGGGTGCCCGCTTCTGTTGCCATGCCCGCTATGCCAGATCCAAGAAAAATGACTGCGAAACCCCCCGCCATCGTGCGTACATGCCGGTTGGAAAGTCGCAAGGGGGGCCGTCGGTTGTTGTTGCGTTCCTCGATAGTTTCCACTCTGCCGTTCTGGAGTCGCCAGACCAATAGGGCTGCTTCGTCGGCAGAAATATTGGGAGCCACTTGCGCTACAGCATGATCTTCAGCGGCTCGAACCGCTGTTTCTATGTCTTGAGGTGCCGGTGAGCCGGTGGCGACGCGCTCAGCTGCTTCTGGATCTCTCTCGATTAGCCAGTCACGAAAAGGCACGAGCGCCCGGTCGATCATTAAACGTTGTTCTTTCGAAAGTTGAGAACGAGCCTTTTGTCTAGCTTTGGATGTTTCTTCGTCCACAGACTGCAATTTGAAGGTACCGACGCGATCTCCGTAATTAGCAAGAATCACACTCTTGAGTTGCTCAGTTATTTCCGTCGCTTCCATACACCCTTCTTACACTGCGAGATCGTCTGCGCGCGCCAATACATCTGCTCTGACGCTATCCACTGTCCATTCATGCTTCGCTAGGTGATGTTCTGCTGCCCATCGAACCACAAACTCATCGCTCCCGATGCTTTGCAGTAGAGCAGCGCCAATACGCGGATAATCGATGAAAGACGCCAGGTTCGAAAGGAAGCTGCCTCCTGACGCCCAGTGGCTCACCCTCTGTCGGGTCAACACCGGCTTAACTATCGCGGCCACAACCCTGGTAACAAGCCCAGACCGGACTGCGGTCTTACCCACATCATGCAACAACCCTGCAACTAACGCTGTTTCATCTCCTCGTAGTTCGACTTCAACTCTTTGCGCCACCAAAATCGAGTGAAGGCGATCCGCTGAAGACATTTGCAGCCAAAGTTCAAATTCGAGATCCGACAGGTGCTCACCAGCCCAAGCGACCTCCTTAGCTTCGGGTGTTCTTGCCGAAACGGTCGAAAAAAAGCGGCTGACGAGATGACGTGAATGTTTGCCGAGCACGGTACTGAACCTAGCTGTCGTTCAGCGACGTCGTTCTGTTGGTCCCCGTCTCATCACTTCTCTTCTGCGAACTTATTTTTAATCGGGCCTCTGCGCGGGGGTGAGCCTGCAGGTGAATCTGCCTCAACTCTTCTTCTCTGACCGCCGTATATCTCTGAGTGTTTCTGATCGAAACATGTCCTAATAATTCCTGCACATATCGAATATCAGCACCATTGATGAGCATGTGAGTGGCACACGAATGACGCAACACGTGCGGAGTTAATTCCTCTCCGAGTCCAACTTTGTCGCCGTGTCGACGGACGATCCTCCACGCTCCCATCCGAGAGAGTCGAGTGCCCCGGTCTGGTCCACCGACGCTAAGAAACACAGCTGTCTCTATATCTTTGTGAGAACTAGATCGAAGACTTAAGGCTGCTTGTCGACCAGCGCCGCTCATCCACTGCGATAACGCTTCATGAGCGGCAGACCCTAAGGGGACAATACGTTCTCGTCGGCCCTTGCCAAAGACTGTCAGCAGCTGACCGTCGAGATCAACGTCGTCGACTTCAAGTCCCACTAGTTCTGCGACACGTAGGCCGCAGCCGTACAGGAGTTCAAGAATGGCCCTATCTCGGTAGGTTGCTGGCTCCTCACCTACCGGGGACGCGAGTAGTTCTCGTACTTGTTCCTCTGTCAACGCCTTCGGACTGTCACCCTGGACGATAGGGACCGCTACTTCTGCACTCGGATCTTCAGGTAGCAACGCCCTCTCATGGACAAGAAAACTGAAGAACTGCCTAATCGCTACTACCTGTCGAGCAACTGTCGCCGCTTTACGCTGACGGTCACGTAAATAATCTACGTACAAAACTATGTGGTCTTCCTTCGCTGTCGACAACCTGGCATCAACGGAGTGCAGCCATCTACAAAACTCTTCCAAATCCCGACCGTAAGCTTCTTTGGTCAGCTTCACGAGACCCTTATTCGCTACTACCCAATTAAGAAAATCAGCTCGCCAGGCCTCATCTTCCTCAGTCGGACTCATTCGGCTACGACGTTAATCTTTGCTGGAGAAGCAGCAGGCCGGCGACCGTCTTGGCGTCTGTGATCTGTCCGCTTGTGATCATTTCGGCAAGGTCTTTCAGGGCAACTGTTTCAACCGTCATTGATTCTTCTTCAACGCCGTCAGCTTGACGCTCAGTCCACGAAAGGTCAGTTGCTAGGTATACGGAAATTGACTCGTCAGTGAACCCCACGGCGGTCACTAGCGTCACCAAATGTTCAAGAGTTTGGGCAACACATCCCACTTCTTCTTCTAATTCCCGGTGTGCGGTTTCTATTTCAGATTCACCATCTTTGTCACGGAGTCCGGCAGGTAGTTCCAGAAGCCACCGATCAAGGGGGGTGCGAAACTGGCGAACAAGAAAAACGTGTTCTCCATCATCTGCAAAAGGTATGACCGCTACTGCGCCGCGATGCCGGACTATGTCTCGTTCAAAAAGTTCCCCTGAGGAGTCGGACCATGTAGTTCCATACAAATCGAACGCGTAACCAGAATGCAGCAGTTCTTCGTTGATGAGTGAAAACTCAGGGTCGGGTGGGCCGACCATGGATCAATCCACCGACTCTGCGCTTGACTCCAGGAGCTTCGGGTTCCGCCCTTCAGCACGGGCCAACGCGGCCTCCACCAGACCTTGGAACAGCGGGGCGGGGCGATCTGGGCGACTTTTGAATTCTGGGTGCGCTTGGGTGCCCACCCAGAACGGGTGGGAGTCAAGTTCAATAAATTCCACTAAGCGTCCATCAGGGGATAAACCACTACATTTGAGACCTTGGTCTTCCATTGGTGCACGGTATTCATTATTTACTTCATACCGGTGTCGGTGACGCTCATAGATCAAAGCCTCGCCGTACATCGCCGCTGTCTTAGTGCCTTCGAGAAGTCGAGCTGGGTATAAGCCGAGCCTCATGGTTCCACCCATATCAGTAACATCACGTTGTGAATCCATGAGGTCAACAACTGGATGTGCAGTGGTTGGGTCAAATTCGCGGCTATTGGCACCAACCAGACCCAACTCGTTTCGGCAGAATTCGGTAACCATGACCTGGAGACCCAAGCAGATGCCCAAACAGGGGACCTCGTTTTCTCTCGCGTAGTTAGCTGCGGCGATCTTTCCTTCGACCCCTCGTTCTCCAAAGCCGCCGGGAATAATCATTCCGTCTAAATGAGCGAGTCGCCCTCCCGCCAAAAGGCCCTCAACATCTTCGGCCTGAATCCAGTCGATTTCAATATCAGCGGCATGGTGGTACCCGCCATGCCGTAATGCTTCAACCACCGACATGTAGGCATCAGGAAGGCTTACGTATTTACCAATAATCCCTATGCGAACCTTTGAAGTGGACTCTTCAATTCGGTCAACCAACGAGGACCAGGATTGAAGGTCTGGTTCTAGATTCGAAAGTCCAAGAATTTCACACACATATCGATCAAGACCCTCGTCATGAAGTATCAAAGGAATCTCGTAAAGGTTTGATGCGTCGGGGGCGTTTACTACGCCTGATAGCTCGACATCGCACAGTCGTGAGATCTTTTCCCGCAATGCCGTATCAATCGGTTCTTCACTTCTCAACACGACAGCATCGGGCTGAATTCCGCGACTTCGTAGCTCAGTGACCGAATGCTGAGTCGGTTTAGTTTTCTGTTCACCGGATGGACCGATAAAGGGAACAAGAGTGACGTGCACGTAACAGACGTTGCCTCGTCCCGCGTCTAAACGCATCTGTCTAATTGCTTCTAGGAACGGCAAGATTTCAATATCTCCCGCTGTTCCGCCAACTTCAGTTATGACTACATCAGTGTCGGCGGTCGCTAAACGCCTGATGCGTCTCTTTATTTCATCGGTGATGTGAGGGATTACCTGAACTGTTTTACCTAGATAATCTCCGCGCCGTTCCGCTGCTAACACCGCTTGGTAGATGGAACCGGTCGTAGCGTTCGAATCTTTAGTTAATGGTTCATCTATAAAGCGTTCGTAATGGCCTAGATCCAGATCTGTTTCTCCGCCGTCGTCTGTCACAAAAACTTCACCATGTTCAAAAGGATTCATGGTGCCCGGGTCGACATTTATATACGGGTCGAACTTCTGCATCGTGACTCTCAAGCCCCGCGCTTTTAACAAACGGCCGAGAGAGGACCCAGTTATGCCCTTACCAAGTCCACTCGCGACCCCACCGGTAACGAAGATGTGTTTAGTCATGGTTAAGATCCCGCTGCACTGGAACAGAATTTAGCGGTTCAACTCTCTAATGTTGCTGACCTTAGGCAACAGTTTTCTCGCACTGCAAAATTTAGGCCTCGAACCCGTAGCAGCTTTAAGCGTTCGGTTGCCGTGTGCCGGCTCGGTCAAGTCGACTCAAAAAAGCATTATCCGCTATCACTTGACTAAAAGAGGTTCGCTCGCTCGCGAGGTTGAAACCAGCTAGTACTACCAAGACGACCCACTGAACACTCGACGCGCTTACCAGGACCGTACAAAATCCAAGGATGGCGCCTGTTGCATTAACTCCAGTGTCTCCTTGCATATGTCGTTCCATAAGTTCCGAGGGGCCCAACCCAACGGTTGCACCGACGACGCCTGCAGCCCAAACAAGATGAACAGCTGAGTAGGAATCGCCCCAAATAAAAACGGACACCAAGAGGACGACGAACCACAACAATGAAACTTTTGATGAACGAGCAGGTGCTCTATCGAAAAGGTTCAAGAGATTCGCGCTCAAAGCGATTATTGCGGCACCGCGAGTCATCTCGACCAAACCGGTGCTGATATCAGCTATCAGCACTGCTGCTAGGGACACAAGAACACCCCCAACTAATTTCACAAGACCTGTAGATACCGCTCGCTGAGAGACCGCCGAACGAAGGTGACCTTCAAACCCTCCGCCGCTGTTCCCTCCCCTAGTGTCATCAATCCACCCCAACAATCCGAAGGTGACCACGAGTATCAATACCGCTATGGCGTGAGGGCCGTATAAAGATGTTCTGAAGCCCCAATACAAATTTGCAACGATTAGGACCTCCAACGCGACGATGAAAATCCCTGAAACGGCAACGATGAGGACACCGCGATAGTTCTCTTTTTGTAAACCCGGACGAGATAGAGAAGGACCGAGGCGCCCCCACGCAAGCAGAGCAGCGATTAGAGCGGTAGCAAAGACACCAATCGTCAAAACCACTGCTTAACTCTCCTGACCACTGCTCGAAGGGTTGACTCTACAGTGCACCGCCATCCCAGCCGAGACGCGGACGCTCGCGTCAGATCTCGTAGTTGTCCTAACCGATGAAGAATGTCTCTGATCCCTCTACCGGTTGGAGCGTGAGAAAACTCTATGGGCACCTCTAAAATTCTGCCCTCGGTTACATCTACGTCAATTGTGAGGCCAACCTCTAGTCCAAATCCATCTGCCAGGGTTAATGACCGCATTAACTGGCCCTTGATAGCCCGCTGTCCGGACAAGGGTTCAACAAAACTACGACCGGTTGCTTCTATAAGTATTTCGATGGCTGTAAGTTTCGCGAAACCAAATCCCCTGGATCTTCCTTCAGGAGGAAATACAGCGATCGTCATATCGGCTTCGTCTGCAAGTAGTGGTTGTAAGAGTTCCGTTGCGTGGACTGCTGACCCACCAAGGTCCGCGTCAATCAGAAGGTAGGTATCGGGAGCTCCCGACGACACAACACCTGCTGTTACTGCACCGCCTTTGCCAATATTTGACTCCAACGCGATCACTCGTGCCCCAGCTTTTATGGCGCTTTCACCAGTGCCGTCTACCGACCCGTCATCTACAACTAGCACCTCGCCAATAGCGCCGGTCTTTAGGAGTGCTGTTACCGTTGCCGAAATTGAGTCAACGTTGTCCTTTGCGGGGACTATGGCTACTACATGGGTCATCTCGAAAACCGCTCCTCAGCGGTAGCTAATTCACCGTAATGACCTACGGCTGGGAGGCGGCCAAGTCCCACCAAAAGCCCTAGGCGGTCTTCTAGCGAACGAACGGCATCGAACGTTGACCACCCCTTTGCAAGGTCTGAATCGTTACGGATTCTGTCAACCACTTGTCCCCGTGTTAGGTCCTCAACTTGAAGTTCGATCACAGCTCCAATCCCGTTCCCGCCGCGATCATCAATTGCTTGGATAAGGGGAACTATGAAGCCGTGATGAAGGTCCGTGTGCACTGGATCGTTCACGAAAATGATTCTGTTGGCCAAATTGGAAAGTTCATCGATAGTTACCGCTGACTGATAGCGATCAAATCGCATCAATCCGAGGTCACTTAATTGATTGATGACCTCGTTTACCGCTTCTGGGCCATCGTTGCTTACCTCCTCGTCTGCTAACAACGAGGCAGCCAAATTAGCAATCGTTAACTCAGCAACTGCAGCTGAACCTGATTCAACTGAAAATAGCTCGGCTAGACCAGCGGAGGTTTCGGGATCGTCAAAATTCATTGCCGGCCGTATCCATAGGGTTCCAAGATATTCAGCATCCGAACGCGTCAGAACTTCACGAATCTCCGACATGACCGAGCGGTCAACACCAGTCGGGGCCAACATCACCCATGAGGTTCCTTCAAGGTGACCTCGTGGCATCAACTTTTCGATCGAATTTAAGAGAAGATCGGTGGCCTCCTTATCAACCTCACCTTGTTCACGAATGACAGCTACTTCTTTCCTCGTGGAAACGCGCAGATCCTCTAGTACTTCATCGTGACGCTGTTTTTGTTGAACCCCTTCAGCTTGCAGTATTTCATTGTCGTCTTGCGCGCTGTCTTTATCAGCAACCGCTTGCTCTTTGATTCGGATGGCCTCGTCTCGGTCCAGTTTGAATTCATTTACTTGATCTTCAAGCTCGTTTACCAATATCGAATCGACGAACGTGGAACCCAATGCCAAGCCGATACCCAGCGCTAAGAAAACGGCTACCACGCTCACGATGTGATAGCGGAGATTTATCACTTGTTCATCACATCCCTAAGTTGAGCCAGAGCGTTCGCAAAAGCAAACGGACGGGTTCAGTTACCACTGCGATCACAACGAGGGTGAAAATAGCCGATAGTACAAGTAAGGCTAGGTCGCGTTTACGAACCTGCGTTCGATAAAGGCGGCCTACTCCCTTGGCATCAACCAAGATTGATGAGACCTTCATACGGGTCAAGAAAGTCGAAGCCATACCCCTACGACCCTTGTCAAAGAAATCAGCCATCGAAGTATGCGAACCCACTAACACAATCAATTCTGCGCTTTCTTCGAAGGCGATACGCATGGCTATATCTTCACTAGTGCCGAGACCCTCTACGACCGTGTATCCGAACCCAAGACGTTCCAATCGCGTTGCTCCAGGCGCCTCCCCTCCGGGGTAAGCGTGCACAAGTAATTGAGCCCCAGAGTCCAAAGCATCCCTAGATACGGAATCGAAATCGCCCACTATGAGGTCAGGGGTGAGGCCTACTTCTAGTAGCGCGTCAGCTCCACCGTCAACGCCTATCAAGACGGGCCGCATTTCGCTTACGTAGCCGGATCTTTTCAGTGTCGACAGATCTTCTCGGTAGTCAATTCCTCGAACAACCACTAGCACCTGTCGTTGGGTGAGGCTGGTTGCAATCTCTGGAAGATCTAAGTCGTCGGTGATGAGTTCCGGCTCGTCTGCGAGGTATTGAAGCGTGTTCGTCGCGAATTCACCAAGTTGCCCTCGTACTGCCTCTCTTGCCAATTCGAGTCGACGCTCAAGCTCATCGATTGTTGGTCTGACTCCTTTGCAGAGCGCTTGCCCATCAACAAAAACTTTGTCACTGACGATCGAAAGGGTTTCGCCTTCTCGGATGCGGTTAAAGGCACTCACCCCTATTCCATCGAGTAATGGAACTCCCGATTTGAGCAGGAGGAGAGCACCCTGGGCTGGGTACCTTCCAGACAAACTCTGAGACGCATTAAGCACCGCCCCAACACGAGCTGACACCAGCCCTTCTGCCGCTACGCGGTCTAAATCTTCATGGTGGATAACTGCTATATCACCTTCATTTAGACGCGGAATAAGATTTTTTGTACGTCGATCCACACGAGCCGGAGCCTTTAAAGTTCCGTTGCCGATGTTGGTGTTGCGACGCCTGAGTCTCACGGCTGGCTCCGTTCGAGCTGCGCTCGTTCTAGTAACTCTGTGGCATGTTCGTTTCCACTGGCTGAATCTGGCTGTCCTGCAAGCATGCGCGCCAATTCTCGGACACGGTCATCACCTTCGACCTCGGCCACAGTAGAAACAACCGTTGAGCCATCATCATTTTTGTCGACGACTAGATGTCGATCACCGAAAGCTGCTACCTGTGGCAAGTGGGTCACGACCAGCACTTGATGCGTTCCGCCCAGCCGTCCTAACGCCTTGCCGACTGCAAGCGCTGCACTTCCTCCAATGCCGGCGTCGACTTCATCAAAAACCAGGCTGGGAGGTCCGGACGTCAGAACCAAACGCAGGGCCAACATCACCCTCGCTAGTTCACCACCTGATGCGACCTTGGAAAGACCATGCCATTTACTTCCACTGTTTGCGCGAAACATGATCTCTACATCGTCAGCAGGGCCCTCTCCTCTCACTTCAACCGACAACGCCGCATTTTCCAATGCAAGTTCGGGAAGGTATCGGCTTACTTCGTCGGCAAACGATGGCGCAGCGGTTCGTCTCGCCGTCGCTACTGCCTGAGAGCTAGTCACCACCTGTTCTCGTGCCTGATCCAGGGAAGCTTCAAGTTCGGCAGCATTGGCTTCATGGCTTTGGAGTTTCTCGAGCCGTTCCGATGCTTTCGACCAGTAGTCAATGACATCACTAATGCTGTCACCGTATTTCCGTTGCAGGTCAATCAGTAGTTGGCGACGTCCGCGGACATCCGCAAGCCTTTGCGGGTCATCTTCAATTGAATCAATCAGGGCACGCGCTAATTCAGCGATATCGGTGACTTCAGCTTGTACACCTCGTAGCCGATTAGTTACTTCCTTGTAGGGGGTCCGATCAGTAAGACTGGCAATAATTTTCCCAAGGGAATCGATAAGGCCACCGTCACCACTTATCGACTCTCGAGCTTGACTCCCATACTCGATATGGGCGCTTGCATCGGCTAGCAGTTCTTCAAGCTTGCCTAGTTCGTCAAGTTCAGCTGGGTTATCCAATTTTGCTTGTTCCAACTCCTCAATCTGGAATTTCAATAAATCGATCTCATGTGCGCGGGATCGAGCGTCCCCTCCTAGTTCTTCGATCGCTGCGAGTAGGCGACGCTCATTGAATCGAGCGTCGTTGAGTGGCCCTAAGTCAATCTTTCCGTACTGGTCTAGCGCTGAGCGTTGAACTTTCTGCTGCAGAAGAGATTGATGTTGATGTTGGCCATGTAGATCAACCAAGGTCAATCCGACTTCAGTCAATTGAGGCATCCCAGCTAATGCTCCATCAAGATATGCTCTGCTGCGCCCTTTTGCTGGTATCTGGCGTCGGAGTATGACCTCGCCTCCATCCGGGGTTTGAAATCGACCTTCAATCGTCGCTTCTTCGGCTCCATTTCGCACCATTGAGGGATCTGCCTTACCGCCTGTAAGTAGTTGTATGGCTTGGACCACCATCGTTTTCCCTGCGCCGGTTTCTCCCGTAAGAACTGTTACCCCTGGACCTAAAATCAGCGATGAAGATTCAATTACTCCTAGATTCTGGACAGAAAGTTCCAGAAGCATTAGCGATCCTTCAGACCAAACTTTTGTTTCAGTACCTGCTGGAAACCCCCGGAGCCAGAGGTCACCAGCCGCGCAATGATGTCTGAACGCGTGGCAATCATGACATCGCCATCACTCAAGGCTGCGACACTTCTGCCATCTACAGAAAGGTTCGCCTCTCGCTCCCCAACGACCGATATCCGAATTTCGGTGTCCGGTCTCAACACAAGTGAACGGTCAAACAACATGTGAGGTGCAACAGGGGTCAACTGAAGTGACCAGTGGGTAGGAGCGACTATGGAACCACGAGCTGAGAGGTTGTATGCAGTCGAACCGGTTGGAGTTGAAACTATGAGACCATCTCCTGCGTAAGTCGCGAAGGGAGAGTCATCAATAGCCACTTCGAGGCGCACTGTGTGTCCCTGCGATTTCTTCTCAACTACTGCTTCGTTCAGGCCTATCCAAGTACCCTCAATTTCACCAGTCGACCTTTGAACTCGACTTTGAACCATTAGGCGCTCTTCGACCGGAAGATCTCCTCGTAACGCCTTATCAACAGCCGTCTTCGCTTCGTCCGCTTCAAACTCCGTTAAATACCCGAGGTGGCCGACATTGACGCCCAGTACAGGGACACCGAACTGAGCAACCCGCTCAAACGTTCGTAGCATGGTTCCATCACCACCAATACTGACCGCCAGATCAGCATCAGCAGCAAAGTCCTCTAACGAACAGCCAAGTTCACGTCTGCCGATCGCGGAAGCTTCAACTTCGCCAAGACGCACCGTATTGCCAGATTGCTCCAGATAGTCAGCCAGAGCAGCTGCTAACTCAAGCGATTCGCTTCGCTCTGGGGGTACCATCATGCAAATCACGGTCATGAGGCACCTACTTCCTGAGCTTCTTCTACTGCTTGGTCTATTGCTGCAACTGGGGCCGAGATATCAATACCGCGTCGACAATGGGCGAAGAATTCCGTATTCCCGCTAGCGCCGCGAAGTGGTGAGACCATCACACCCCTCACCCCAAACTTCGCTTCCGAAAAACACGTCGATACTTCCTTAAGAACTCTTTGCCAAATCTTGGGGTTACGAATTACCCCTTGACCGCGAGTCGCCTCGACTCGTTCCGCCTCAAATTGCGGCTTTACCAGCATAAGTAGGTCCCCATCCGGTTCACACAAAGTCGCCAGTCTTGGGAATACAACTTTTAGCGAAATAAACGAAAGATCAACCACTACCAGAGCTGCTGGACCGCCGATTTGTGAAACATCGAGGTGTCTGACATTGGTTCGCTCAAGAACTTTGACTCTCGCGTCTTCTCGAAGGCCATGGTCAAGTTGGCCATAACCAACATCGATAGCAACAACTTCTGCGGCGCCTCGTTGTATTACACAGTCCGTAAACCCACCTGTGGACGCCCCAACGTCAATTACACGCTTTTCGTTGACGTCGACGTCGAACTGGATAAGTGCTGCATCAAGCTTGTCTCCTCCCCTCGACACGAATCTGGGTCTAGTGCCTGTAAGAGCAATCGAATCCCCGGCAGCGACTAGGTGCGCGGGTTTATTAGCTACAGCACCCCGCACAAGAACTGCCCCCGCATCGATGAGTTCTTTCGCACTGCTTTTAGTTGATGCCAGGTCGCGTCGCACCATCTCTATGTCAAGTCGGCGCCGAGTCATTATGGACGTCTCTGATGGTTAAACGTCATCATCTGCACACAAGTTGAAGTTACCAGCAGAGTCGCGATAATTAAGATGACTTCAAAACCTCGTCTTCACTTGGAATCCAAGATCAATTCGACCAGAGAAAGCAAGTCATCTGCGACGAATCGAGGCTCTGGGTTACACCTTGTTGCCTCTTCGGGAGAAGTAACTCCAGACAGAACCAGCCCGAAGTCGAACCCGAGTTCGGCGGCAAGTAATCCATCGGTCGCTGGTAAATCTCCAACGACTATGTTGCCGCCACTGCCGCGTTCTACCTCTAACCAGTTGAGTGCGAGGTCCGCTATCGGTCGGTGAGGTTTTCCCGCAACCGTTGCTTGCGTCTTTCCGGCGGCAGCCACAGCGGCAGTTAATGAGCCGTTGCCTGGTAGCAAACCTTCTGGGGTTGGGTAGGTAGGGTCATTATTGGTTGATATGAGGCGCGCTCCGTCGTGAATAGCTCGCGCAGAGACGGCTAGCCGTTGAAAATCAAATTCACGATGAAACCCGACTATGACCGCATCAACCGAACCCTCCGAAATTGTTGCATCGCTTGGATTAAGTGGCAACGCCCCGCGATCTTGTACCGCTTCAGCTACACCTTCTCCCGCGCAAATCAAAACTCTCTCACCTGCTTCGACTAAAGACGCTGCTGCCATTGCCGAGGTGAGAACTCGATCCCGTGCTTTTATGCCACAAAATTCGAGCTTCATTTCGGCTTGTCTTTTGGTTAGGGCAGAAAAGTTGGTCACAAAAAGGATCTGTTGACCGGCGAGATCAAGACGCTCTATGGCTTCTGCAGAGCCGGCAATTGGCCGGTCTGCTAGCCATACAACCCCATCGAGATCAAGTATCCAGGCGATGCCGCTTAAACCTGCCAGGTTCCACGAGAACGAAGTAATGAACTGAGGTCTCCGGAACCTTTGTCATTTTGAGCCATAGCTAATTGAGCAGTAGAAGAGGAAGCGTATTCAATTCTTTCAACCGCTCGAAAGACCCCAATTGGCGTCGGCTCGAATGGACCTCGAGAAAGACGACTCAACATAAACGCCGTAGATGGGTCCGGCTTTGTCTCATCGTGTACGAGAAGAGCGCTTTCACCCACATCGGCTACCGAAACGACCTTGGCCGCTCCGTTGTCGACCACAACGCCGAACTCGTCGTCGGCGCCAAACTTGATGGGTTTACCATGTTCGAGCGAAATCAGATTTCCATCACGGTTCTGTTTCTTTGTTATGCCTTCCCAAGCCCCGTCGTTGAAAACATTGCAGTTCTGGAAGACTTCAACAATCGAAGCACCTTTGTGTTCGTGAGCCCTCCGGAACATCTCCATCATGTGATGGCGGTCCATGTCATGAGTACGCGCTACGAATGAAGCTTCAGCTCCTAGCGCTACAGACACTGGATTAAACGGTGCGTCCAAAGAACCCATTGGGGAACTCTTAGTAATCTTGCCCACCTCGCTAGTCGGCGAGAACTGGCCCTTAGTAAGGCCATAAATCATGTTGTTGAAGAGAAGAATGTTCAAATTGACATTTCTTCGCAGCGCATGGATTAGGTGGTTCCCACCAATCGACATCATGTCCCCGTCGCCACCAATGACCCATATATCTAGGTCTGGGCGCGCCATCGCAAGGCCAGTAGCGATAGCAGGGGCCCTACCGTGAATGCCGTGCATGCCGTAGGTATTCATGTAGTACGGAAAGCGTGCCGCACAGCCAATCCCAGAAATAAACACCGTGTTTTCACGATCGACTTCTAGTTCAGGCATAAGCATCCGCATAGCCGTCAGAATTGAATAGTCACCACAGCCAGGGCACCAACGAACTTCCTGATCGGTTGCCCAATCGGCTGGTCCTGTATGCGCAGAGGTATCGGTCATATCGGTCTTGTGGTCCTTTAGGAGGTTTCCATAGCTTGAAGCGCCGCAGATTCTATTTCGGCAGTCGTGAACGGTATGCCGTTCATTTTGTTCACTGCTTTGATATCCAGCAGATACTTGGCTCTAATCAAATTAACGAGCTGCCCGTTATTCATCTCGGGGCAAATCACCTTTTCAAATTTCGACAGAACCGCTTCCAAGTTTTTCGGCAAGGGATTCAGGTGGGTCAGGTGCACATGGGCAGCTTTCTTTCCGGATTGCTGCAACCGGGCTACAGCCGCGTCGATGGCTCCCCAAGTTGAGCCCCAGCCCAACAAGCAGAAGTCAGCGTCCTGGTCTCCTGCTACTTCGACGTCTGGGACGTCGACCCCTTCAATCTTCGCTGCACGAAGGTCAACCATCTTTTGATGGTTCTCAGGGTCATAGCTGATGTTGCCTGAGCCGTCTTCTTTTTCTATACCGCCGATTCGGTGCATCAAGTTAGGTGTTCCGGGAATCGCCCATGGACGCGCCAACGTTTCAGGGTCTCGTAGGTATGGTAAGAAAATTCCTTCGCCATCTTCGTTGGTCCCGTTAAACCCAGTGTGAAAATCAACGCCTATGTCTGGCAGCGAATCAACGTCTGGAAGTAACCACGGCTCGGAGCTTGTAGCTAAGTATCCGTCGCTCAGCAACATGACTGGCGTTCGATACCGAAGAGCAATACGGCAAGCTTCTATGGCTGCGTTAAAGCAATCAGCTGGGCTACGGGGAGCCACAATCGGCATAGGCGACTCGGAGTGACGTCCATACATCGCCATCATCAAGTCCGCTTGTTCTGGTTTGGTAGGCAGGCCAGTTGATGGGCCACCTCGCTGAATATCGATCACTATAAGCGGAAGTTCAAGACTCACAGCCAATCCCAAAGCTTCACCTTTAAGGGCGACACCTGGTCCTGACGTCGTTGTAAAAGCCAACGCCCCACCAAAAGCTGCTCCCACAGCTGAGGCTGCGGCGGCTATCTCATCTTCGGCCTGGAATGTTCTCACGCCAAAGTGCTTCAGTTCAGATAAGTCGTGAAGGATGTCCGAAGCTGGTGTGATCGGGTAAGAACCTAGGAAGATAGGAAGACGAGCTAATTGGCCTGCTGCTGCGCACCCCCACGCAAGTGCCGTATTTCCATTGACGTTGGTGTACTCACCTGAGGGTAAATCCGCTGGCTTGATTTCGTAGTGAGATTCGAAGAGCTCGGCTGTTTCCCCAAAATTGTAGCCAGCCTGAAATGCCGCCTCGTTAGCTTTGATCACGAGTTCTTTTCCGCGGAATTTAGTGTTGATAAATTCCATGGTGGGCTCTACGGGCCGGGTGTACATCCACGAAATAAGACCTAACGCGAAGAAGTTCTTCGACCGTTCAGCGTCTCTGGGTTTGACACCGTGTTCCGCCACGGCGTCTCGAGTGATCTGACTCATCGGTACTGGGTAACTCCTGTACCCATCGAGGGTCCCATCTTCTAGCGGGTCACTCTCGTAACCAGCTTTCTCAAGATTGCGCTCGTTGAAAGCGTCGGTATTGATAATGACCGCTCCGCCTTGAACCAGGTTTTTGAGTTGGGCCTTGAGCGCGGCGGGGTTCATAACCACTAATACTGTCGGGGCATCACCAGGCGTCGTAATAGCAAAATCAGAAATACGGACCTGGAAAGCTGATACACCAGCGAGCGTTCCTTGGGGAGCACGAATCTCAGCTGGAAATTCTGGCAACGTCGCAAGATCATTACCTAGGGCCGCAGAGATACTGGTGAACTGATCGCCAGTCAACTGCATGCCATCGCCAGAGTCACCGGCGAATCGGATTATTACCTCATCAAGTTCTTGTAGTGGTAGTTCTCGAGGTGCTATATCGGTCACGGAGCCTCCGAGGGGATGGTGGTCGACCGAAGTCGAACTTTATACGCGTCAAGAGACAAATACTCGCTAAAGGTCGTGCAGTTCATTTAGGTAACTCAGGCGACTGTGATTGATTGGTTGAGATAAACATCTTGAATGGCGTTCAATAGCTCGACGCCTTCCTGCATAGGTCGCTGAAAGGCCTTGCGCCCAGATATAAGACCGAGACCACCAGCTCGTTTGTTGACCACAGCGGTCACGACTGCTTCGGCCATATCAGTTGAACCTTTACTAGCTCCACCACTGTTGATTAAGCCGATTCTACCCATGTAACAGTTGGCTACTTGCCATCGGCACAGGTCGATCGGGTGGTCGGACGTCAACTTTTCGTAGACATCCGGGTGGGTCTTCCCGAATCCTTTTATGAGGTTAAACGCCCCATTATTTTCCGGCAGCTTCTGCTTAATAATGTCAGCTTCAATGGTGACACCGATGTGGTTCGCTTGGGCAGTGGCGTCGGCAGCTACATGGTTATCTTGATCTTCGGTATCTATAGCGCTGTTGCGTAAGTAACACCACAAAACAGTGAACATGCCCAGCTGGTGGGCCCTTTCAAAGGCCTCGGCTGTTTCTTGAATTTGACGACCACTTTCTTCACTACCGAAATAGATGGTGGCACCAACTCCAGCGGCGCCAAGCTCGTGCGCCTGATCTACCGAACCAAACATTATTTGGTCGTAAGTAGCTGGATAGGTGAGTAACTCATTGTGGTTTAGCTTGACGATGAACGGAATCCGATGAGCATATTTTCTACTGATCGCGCCCAGCGCACCGAAGGTAGTTGCTACCGCGTTACAGCCACCTTCGATAGCAAGTTCAACGATGTTGGCAGGATCGAAATATATGGGGTTGGGTGCGAAAGAAGCAGCCCCTGAATGCTCTATCCCTTGATCAACAGGGAGAATCGACACATAGCCAGATTCGGCAAGTCTTCCGCTGCTGAACAACGCTTGCATATTTCGCATCACCTGAGGTGATCGATCAGTTGTAGCCAAGACTTCGGTAACGAAATCGGGGCCTGGAAGGGTGAGTAGGTCTTGGGCAATCGTCTCGCACTTATGGTCTAGAAGATAAGTCGCTTGATCTCCAAGTAAACCTTCGATGTCGAGGCTCACGGCACGACTCCTTAGATAGCTAATTAATGGGTCAAATCGCGATATTCGGGCCGAGTCAAATCGTAGCCGCAGTAAGTCCAGAAAAGGTTGAGGCCGACTCTACATTTTGGGCCGTTCTCAACAGAAGTCTAAGACAGCGATCCGAGGCGATCAGTAACGTCGGCGTAGCCCGGCTCAACTTGTTCGATTCGTTCGAAACCACGACGCGCCTTTTGGTGATCACCAGCTCGTTCATAGAGGTCAGCCAACGCATACCAGAGCCTCACGTGATGGTCACGCGGTTTCTTCGTTTTTATGGGTCCCTGCTCAAGTAGGCGGATCCCGCCAGCAAAATCTCCAGTGTCCGCCATGGCCCCGGCCATGACTATTCGACCTTCAGTGATTATTGCTGCTTCAGGGCCTGCTGTTCGCAGATCATCCCAAAGCTTTCGAACTAACTGAACCTCTCCAAGTGCTCGGTAGCAATCAGCCATCACTGGAAATTGATTGACGTCGCCGGTGATGTCGCTGAAGTGTTGGAGGCGCTCCAACGCATCACTCCATCTACCAAGCCGATAAAGCGTAAGCCCATACAGTTCATGGAGTTCGGGAATTTGAGGGTATTTTTTTATGATTGGCCGCAGGATGTCATCGACCTCACCGAAGCGATCGGAAAGGAAATGTTCTCCTGCTTCCCCCACTCTCCGCAATAGGCGGTCACGTTCCACTTTTGGAAGGTTTTGAGTGTGAGCAGGATCTAGTTCTAGCTGTTCACCTTGTGGTCGTTTTCGACGAGGGGTCTTCGTTCGACTCTTAGTTTCGTGACGCTCCCACCTGTCACCGTCTCGGACCGGGGGCATGCCAGCTTCATCAGATTGCGGACGAGGGCCACCCGGGTCGATGCTCGCATTATGTGCACCTCGGCGAGCAACCCCTCCCCATTGTGAACCTCTCGCTTTGTTACCGAAATGGCGTTCTGGCTTTTCAACGCCCGGGCCGCGAAGCGGATTATCGGAACCCCGCTTAGGTGAACCACTCCTCGGTCTCTTACCACGATCATTAGATGAGCGGGAAGGGCCACTTGTACCGCGTCTTTTATTGCCTTCGGCGCGTTTGGGGTCTCTTCGACCAGCGCTCTGTCCGCGCCCATTTCGATTATCCACGACTCTCCATGTTAGGGGCAAGCCCCATCAAACAGGTCCGCCCTGTGTTTGTCACTTAACTGATCAACTAGAAAGACCCCGCCGAGCCGATCAGACCAGTACCTGGCAAGTCGGAGCAACGGGGCCCTTCTCAAAAAAATTCTGGCGGCGACCTACTCTCCCAGGGGGTCTTCCCCCAAGTACCATCGGCGCTGGCAGGCTT
>Ga0208408_1000621_pt1 | contig 22257 bp, 13 predicted proteins | sample ETNtaG_4_FD_185776 | JGI IMG/M metagenome (GOLD analysis project Ga0208408, IMG submission 185776) | Marine microbial and viral communities from oxygen minimum zone, Eastern Pacific Ocean - ETNP201406SV67 (SPAdes) (version 2) | ecosystem: Environmental > Aquatic > Marine > Oceanic ... | reverse complement strand
TCATCAAGAGCTGCTTCACCTGTCTGCATCAATGAGATAGCCATCTCAGAGTTGTCTATTGACTGCTTTAAGCCAACTGTGTGAGAACGTAAAATCTCTGAAATTTGTAGTTGGGCGGGTCCATCTGCACCACGGTTAATTTTTAAACCTGAAGACAATTTTTCAAGTGTCTTGGTTTGAACAGCACTATTATTTTGTAGATTGCGTTGCGCATATATAGCGGACGCATTTGTATTGACTCTCATAATATTCTCCTTATTAGGAATTATTTATATTTTGACTGCAATTCCTGTTTTTGGGGAGATATCCCCCACGCATCCCTGCTTTTGGAATTACTAGTCTTAGCTCATTTCCGGACATCAACATCGGTTTCTGTAGAAAAAACAATTCATCCTTGGATTGTTTCCTTTTACAGAAAAGAGCTTTATTTATTTCAAAGAATTTTCAACCCAGTGCGTCAATGCTGCTGGAAGTTGATTATAATTTTTTGACTTAAATCCCATACAATCACAACTATCCGCGTGTATTACGGATTAAAGCCTTCGTTTAAAAGATTCCGTTCCTGCGTCTGTACTTTTAATTGACTTAAACCTCATGTATATCAGACGGTTCATCCATGAAACTATTTCGGGGACTCCTCCCCATCGTGATTTGCGAATGACAATCAGATACATCTCCGAAAAGAAGTAAATGAATATTCGTCATTTACAAAATCAGCTAACCTAGTTTCCGTTCCAGGTTGTATGATCAGCTGTAAAAATAGCTGATATTTTTTTGATCAAGAACACAAGTTCCGTCACCTTGAGCGCAGTCGGATGCACCGGCTGCGTTCACCATAACGGCGCTTTCACAATACTTGTTTTTCACTAAGTGCATATCGCTGAATTCTTCCATGAAACCAGCGAAATGCTACGTCATCATCAAACCCGCCTGTGGGTCAGGCGAATTGGGGTCAGCACCTCTAGCCGTTGATTAATTTCATCACGGCCGTTGGAGTCTGATTTGCCTGCGCCAGCATCGCTGTGCTGGACTGAACCAAGATCTGATTACGAGCATAGGCAGTCATTTCTTCCGCCATATCCGCATCCCGAATCACTGATTCTGCATTAGTTACATTTTCATGAGCGTTTCTCAAATAATTGAGATTACTTTCAAGATCATTTTTCTGAAATGACCCCATTTTTCCTCGGAATGCGGTTATCTCATTTATCGCTTTATCTATGATCAGAATTGCATCCTGTGCTTTTGCTGCTTCAGTCAAATCAACATCATTCAATGAACGATAACCAGACTCATTCGCTACTCCATTACCCAGTTTTTTACTACTGACACTACGAAGTGAAAAACTACTAGACTGCTCTACGTTTGGTCCTATATGAAAAACTAGTGAGTTCTGAGAAAGAGTAACTGTTCCAGCATTTTTTCCTATAGGAGGTGCATTCTCTCCGGTATATCGTATTTTTAACCCGGAAACTTTTGATGGCACACTTCCTGTCAGTACCTGCCCTCTACCTATTCCAAGTTCTCCGCCGATATAACCCGCCACATCTAAACCGTTGTCTATAGTATCCGGAACATCCGCTTGAGCAGACAAAACACCTGAGGTTTTACTGGCAACTTGAAATGAATGTTCACTTCCAAACTCTTGGTGTGCAAATTTTAAAAATTGCGGTGCATCAGGTGTATCCACACGTTCGGGGTCCCGGAGCATCTTAATTTTCAGTCCGGAACTAATTATTGCCTTTTCCAAACGATTCATTGTAGCCTCAACTCCTTCGCCTGCAATTGTCTGAAAATCTAATGTTTTTCCACCTTCTGAAAAAGTCAACTGTTCCCCAGAGTCAATCAAACCTTTTGTTAAAGAAACTTTACCTGTGACTGTTGAATTTGTTGCAGCGACCTTGATATCTACGACATAACCGCCTACAGGGGATGATTTAGTTTTTTCAGTTGCACTTATAAATTCCAAATTGTCTCCTGCTGTAACTCCATTTGCACCCATGCTGCCGTCCAAAATTGCTTGTGTACCGTAATTTGAAATCCTTGCGATTCTGTCAATTGCTCGAAGAGAATTATCAAATTCATGTTGATTTGCCGCCAGCATAGCCTCATCATTCACGGCCTCGTTTGCGGAACTAATCGCAAGTTGCCGGGCATTAATCAGGGTCCGGTTAACTTCTTCCAAAGCTCCTTCAGCAGTTTGTAACATCGTAATTCCAGTTTCAGAATTGTCTATGGCTTGTCGAAGTCCCGCTATTTGTGCCCTCATCCGTTCTGAGATGATCAGGCCTGCAGGAGAATCGGCGCCCCGGTTGATTTTCAACCCTGACGAAAGCCGTTCTAGGTTTTTGTTTTGAACCTCAGTGTTCTTTATTAGGTTCCTGTGCGAATTAATCGCAGCGATATTGTGATTTATTCTTAAAGGCATAATTCCCCTTATTCAGTTTGATTGTTGATAAACGTATGTAAAATCAGCCTGATCGCAGCCTTCCTGGCCTTGACTTCAGCTTATTGCCGTAAATAACGGCCCATCAGAAGGTTCCCACACCAACCGATGTTTAATCCCTTTCCTGACTTCTCTGTTTGAAGAATGAAGACAGATATTAATTTAATCTTTTAATAATAATATTCTTTTTATTACATATTTTACTAAACAAATTACAGATTCTTATTAAGATCATAATAAGAATTCCCAAGCTGAATTCTCTCAGCCAAAATTTAATTCTTCTTCAGTTATTACTTGTCACTTCAATAGAGTAAGCACTGTTTTCGGATTTTGATGTGCCTGCGCCATTGAAGAACGTCCTGCATTTTCTTTAATTATGTTTTTTGTAATTTCGGCAAAAGCCTGTGCACTGCTGCTGTTTTCCAGATTTGTTCCGGAAATTATCAGATTGTTATGTTCCTCTTGCAGGTGCTGCAAATTTGTTTTTAAAGTTTTGCCACAAACCTTTTCAACTCTGTCTTTTACGGCTGTGACTTCTTCAAAGCTTTTTGCAAGTACACACAGTGAGTCTTTGACTCTCTGCCCAGTCCGAATATCTATTTCCTGCAATGACTTAAAGCCGGACACATTTTCAGTTTCCCTTCCAAGATCCGCCGCGTGAATACTTCCAAGACTAAGCTGTTCTACATGTGAAACAGGATTACCAAGTTGAAATTTAAATCCGTTCTGAGACACAGAAACAGTGCCGGCAATATTGTCAGCAGGTACTTCAGTACCAGTATACCTGACAGTCAGTTTACCTATTCCGTCTGCATCTTCAGGTGCACTTAAAAACTGACCATGACCAAAACTTGGGACACTGTTGATAAAACCTTTCACATCCAACCCAGGATTGGCGTAAGTAATCCGATGACTTTCCGGAGAAATAAGGCCCGGTGTGGTACTTGATGCGCCAAAACTGTGTGAGCCTCCATATTGCAGATGTCTAAAATGCAGAAACTGGCTTGAATTTCGTATAATTTCAAGCGGTATTTCTCTTTCAGTAATCCATCTTGAGAGGCGTTTAAATGTGTTTGAAACACTTAAGCCTTTTTGAGTAACGAAGCGGTTTCCTATCCCACCTTCTTCAAAGATTAAAGATTCTTCATTATCTATCATTGCTTGAGTTAAGGGGCGTATACCTTGTAGTTCAGATCTGGTAGCCACTTCTGTAACTAATATTTGATAACCGCTTAGCGGCGAAGTTTTTGAATCGGCATTCATACCAACAAATTCCAGAAATTTCCCCGTCGCTACTCCACGTACTCCGTGACTGCCGTCTAATAGTGCATGTCGACCGTAACTTGTTTCATCTGCAACTTTGTTTATTTGTTCAATTAACTGTTCCAACTCTGTCTGGTCAGCTAACCTGACCGCACTATTGAATTCTGTTTCATTGCTTACTAAGACAAGCAATTCATTCATTTGAAGCAAGGAGTTTTCAACATTTGTTAGTGCCCTTGCTACAGTTTGTACAATTGACATGTCTTCCTCAACATGAGAAATTTCACTTTGTAATCCTGCGGACTGAAGCCTGATCTTTTCATTTTTCATGACTTGATCCGGCAAGATATCGTTTATAACTGTCAAGGGCTCAGGAGTTGGTTTTCTTTCTTTCTTCTCCTCACCATGTTGGTACATCGAATTCCTGAATGTCCCTTGTTCGCTAAGCGATCTCATCGTCGCCCCTGTGTTTGTACGAATATTAATAGACATAATAATACCTCTTTTGTTAAAAGATTCTCCGGGAGAGAAACTCAGCATACAAATACACCTCGTTTCTCCTCCCAGGGACAAAAACTATAATTAAATATCATTAAAAATAATTCACAAATCTGCCATCCTGATGGCTGCAGTTTTATGAATTATTCTTTATTGTTAAAATAAAAGTCGGCAAGGCTCAAAAATCCGGATAAGGGCTAGGTAACAGGACCTTTAACCTTGAATCTGGAATCTTGAGCCTTAAATTCTTTACCCAGTAGCGCTGCCGATAAGCTCTAGGACTGATTTCGGAATTTGATTGGCCTGTGCAGACATTGCGGTTCCGGAAGCAATCAAAATTTGATTTTTCGTAAAATCACTCATTTCCGCTGCCATATCTGAGTCTCGGATGACTGACTCTGCATTTGTCAAATTTTCGCTTGAGATCCTTAAATTACGTAAGTTAGATTCCAACGAATTTTTCTGGAGAGAGCCTAGGTTCCCTCTGAGAACTCCAATTTCCATTATTGCGTCATCAATCAATTTAATCGAATCCTGCGCTCCCGTTTGGTTCGTCAGGTCTATATCCGCCAAGCTTCTAAATTGACTGTTGTTTGTAACTCCCCGTGCCATTTGTCCACTACGCATATCACCAAATGAAAACGATACTGTTTGCTTGTGATTTGGCCCAACTTGATAAACGACTGAATTTTGTGTGATGTGTACATATCCTTCTACATCTCTTCCAACCAGTTCCTCATTAGTTTGTTGCACGATTTTCTGTCCAATTACATTACCTTGTTTATCCTTTACAGGTACCAGCTGACGACCAAGCTCCTTATCAAATTGAACGATTATTCCTTCAGTCGGAGTTCCTTTCGATCCATGTAAAAATTGTCCGTCCCCCAGAGCAAACTCACCTCCTATTTTACCCGAAACATCCTGCCCTCCTTCAGAAAGCTTCATATTCCCTGAATCTACACCAAAAAGTCCCTTTATATCAGTAGAGATTCCAAAAGCCGGTTTGCTGCCAAAATGTTTATGTCGAACTGTCAGCATACCAAGCTCATTGATAGTTATTTCGACATCAAGACCATTTTCTTCTGCTTTCATCTGTAATGCATTTGCTACTAAATCCTGCAGCTGTGCTTCTGTCTTTTCTCTGGTGGCAGTCGGAGATTTACGATGGAAATTACTAAGTACCTGTTGGATGTTTTCCTTCAGGTTTTTCTCATGATTTGTCTCCATTTTCATGACTCTATTATTTTCTTTTAAGACAAATGATACACCGTTTTCTATTTCCTCCAATGACATGCCCCTTTCCGCAATTACTTCAGAGCGCATAGCAACTTGTTCAATATCAATAGCATAGCCTAGTTTAGTTGGGGACTGCTGAGTATGTGCTGATGCACCAAAAAATGTTAATCCTTCTCCAATAGCCACTCCGTTGACTTCATTACTGCCGTCAAAAAGAACCCTTGAACCAAATTGTGAGTTCGCAGCAATCCTATCTAACGTTGAAAGAATATTCTCTACTTCCATCTGGTCTGCCTGGATAATTTTCGAATCCGCAGAGCCGTCATTCGCGGCATGTAATGCTAACTGACGCATACTGAGTAACATTGAACTTACCTCACTCAACACACCCTCTGCGGTCTGCACCATCGAAATTGAGGTCTCTGAGTTTTTAACTGCCTGGTTCAAACCAGATATCTGTGTACGCATCTGCTCCGAAATCATTATATCTGCAGGCCCATCAGCGGCTGAGTTAATTCGTAAACCTGAAGACAAACGCTTCAGATTTTTATTCGAGTTATCTATGGTGTTGTTCAAATGCCGCAATGAACTCATTGAGGCTGTATTATGGTTGACGCGCATGGCATCCTCCTTGACTAGAGTGTTAATATTCGGCCAAAATATTCGACCAAAGTTAAAAACAAATAACTGTATTTATAATTTATTTAATTTAAATACTATTTTTATTACATAATTCAAAATAACTATTTTAATATTTATATCTAGAAACATCTTCAGTACTACCTGATTTTTACAAGCACATTACAGCCGATATTTTCAGGCATAATTAATGAAACAGGTTTTTTAGACACAATACCGCACTCTTCCGCTCAAGCGGGAAAACAATCCAGCGATAAACGTCACTGCATACGCAGAAAAACGTTTTCATAAGTTTAGAGTTACAATATCTTTAGCGCACAAACAATCACTCAGAAGATTCAAGCAGAATCTCTATAAGCAACAGTTCGCCCTGTCAGCATTACTAATTAAATCCTGCTGATATAGTCTGTTAATTTAACGCAGTTCAATGCTCCGTCTTATCAAGAGAGCACACAACTCCCTTCATAACACGCAATACCGACATAGCCTTTATTCTTTCAGAATGCGATTCAGCAAATTAATTTGTATCAGTATATAATCTTCTGATGCAATACGCTGCCGACGCACTCTGACCTTCCTCTGTCCCTTGGAATTCAAACCCAAGAGTATCAGGAATAAACGTAAAATATAGCTCTACGTTCAATTGAAAGTCAGCCATCAGGAATACACAACAATATTCCCTGTCCGCAATTCCAAAATACCTTCCAGCAAATACTGACATTAGACATAGCTTCCTTTACTGTGCTAAGCAATTAAGCTCAAAAGCACATTGGAAACAGTTATCACTGTGAATCTAAAGTCAAATAGTTCCACAACATAAAGTTCTAAATTAAGAACTTTGACAACTTCATCACACTAGTTCAGTATTTCCAATTAAGGAAAAGAGAATACTTTCAGTAAATAATGCAAACCTGCATATTACTTAAATTTTTTAAGAACGACGATACTCCCGGAACAAAGGTTTTCAAAGCTCTGTTACAAAGTCAATACTGACGATGAGGGAGTTCAATTAGTAAGGAATCTCATCCAGGATAAATTAAGATAGAAGAATCAAATGTTCTCCTAATACTGAGTACATTCGTCCCAGAAGAGGATTTCCATTGTCTTTCTTATCGACATTTAAATCTGGAACTTTAATGCTTTTTGTGAAATATATTTTTGAGGCAGGAAACTGTATTTTTCAGGCTTAGAATGTAAGCCAAAGCACATGAGGAGTAAATTTTTAAGTAAATTTAGAAACGGTAGTTAAAACCGAACAAAGGAAATATCCGGTCACTTTTAAGAGGGTAATTCAATGCATTTTCACCGTGCTTGCGTTCAACATAATTTGCACCTTGAAGTCTGCGACGCTCAAGTATGGTGTCCCACCATGAATGGATAGCGATGGGTTGTGTCAGATCAAAATCACCATCTGCAGGATGGTAAACCCATCCTAAATACATCCCGGCCGCAAATGCAATACCCGGAGATGCGCTAAACCCTGCGCCATTATGTGCTGCACCAAAGATTGCACTTGCAGTAAAAATACTCCCCCAGCGTGAGAGACCTTTACTAAGTCCTGTTGAAAATAGTTTAAATAAAGATTGCTGTATCACACCTCGAAAGAGCATCTCCTCACCCACCCCAACCAACTGATACTGCAGAAATGACGTGTTAATCATCTCTGTTTTGCTCAAATCCGTATCCACATGGTAAGTCACCTTGTCTGTATCAAGAGAAACTGTAGAAGCCCAAATTGTCGGCCCCCAGAAAGTCAACTCGTCTGCAAATTCCCAAACTTGAAAAGGGGCCAGCATCATTCCAAAAGTCTCATAATTTTCTTCGCAATCAGTTTCGTAAAGATCATAAAAGGTTGCATATGTAAGGTTTCCATACATGCTTAAATATGCATTTGCAAAATACGTTTCTCTTGAATAAAAAAAGTCATGTTGATTATTGTCATCTGACAATTCTGTTTTTTTATAAATTTTATTATAGCTTTCTTCGTAATCGTCACTGCCAGAATATGTCAAATACTTGTTTATTAGCATCCAGCGTGAACCGCCTAAAACAATCATTTTATCGTAATGTCCAAGAAAACCATACCCAAGTCCCGGAATGAGATATTCCGCTACAGTAGCGCCCAAACATCCTAAACTGGAAACACCCCAGGCAGAGAATGGAATTAGACAACCAACAAATAAAGGGAAAAAACGCAGCATTAACTTTTTGACTAAATTCACAAACACTTTTTGTTTTAGATAATATTATTTTGACGGACTCTTAAGACAAGCCGAAAGACAATCAAATCTTTTCTGCTAATATACGATAAACATAACCAAACAAAACTCCAGTTATTTTAATAATCCATTTAATAGCTTGACATCAAATCACACCAACTGTATTTTCACAGCTTTCAAGTGTTTTTCCAAATAGGGGAAACACAAAACATGACAGCAATGATCATCTAATAATTTGCTGCCTTAATTTAAAAACTATTCATAAAGGTAGTCATGAATCGTAGAAAATTTATTAAAGGTGCCGCAGTAGCAGGGGGGGCAACAGCAGTTGCTGCTTCAACGTTCCCAGCACCGGCAATTGCTCAGAATCGTATTGAGATTGCAATGGTAACAACTTGGCCGCGAGATTTCCCTGGGTTGGGAACTGGTGCCCAGCGCTTTGCTAAAAGACTTACGGATATGACCGACGGACGGATGCAAGTTAAGTACTATGCTGCAGGTGAAAGAGTAAAACCTTTTGATTCTTTTGGTGAAGTAGCATCCGGGAATGCACAGATGTATCACGCAGCGGATTACTATTGGAAAGGTAAACACCCTGGATGGGCCTATTTCACCGCAGTTCCGTTTGGATTCGTCAACAGTGAAATCAATGCTTGGATCAACTTTGGTGGAGGACAGGAACTTTGGGATGAACTGGCTGAAAGTTTTGGACTCAAATGTCTGCCGTGTGGAAACACTGGTGTACAAATGGGTGGATGGTTCCGCAAAGAAATTAACTCTGCTGATGACCTAAAGGGTCTCAAAATGAGGATTCCTGGACTTGGAGGAGACGTGATGGCCAAGTTGGGAGCTTCACCTGTTTCGCTTCCTGGAGGTCAAATTTATGAAAACCTGATTTCCGGAGCAATAGACGCAACTGAATGGGTTGGACCATGGAATGACGCATATTTAAAATTCTATGAAGCAGCCAAGTATTATTACTATCCTGGCATGCACGAGCCTGCATCTATGTTGGCTGTCGGCATGAACAAGTCATGGTGGGAAGGACTTTCAAATTCTGATCAACTCACCATTAAAGCTGCTGCCCACACTGAAAATGACGTCATGATGTCTGAGTACAATATGAAGAATGGCTCATCTCTAGAGAAACTGATACGTGAACAGGGTGTTCAGTTGAAACGCTTCAACGACGATGTATATGACAGTTTTGGCGAAGCATCAGAAGAAGTTTTTGACGAGCTCAGACAACACAGTAACCTCGCTAATCGTATTCATGAAAGCTTTGCCGCTGCGCGCAAAGATGTAGGTCATTGGATGAACATTTCTGACCAGGAATACCTCAGTCAGCGTAACCGCGTACTTGGCGTTTAGTGTCTATGACAAGAGCTAAGATTAAAGGCGGTGTCTCAATCTAAACACCGCCTTTATAATACTTCTTCCAGTTTAGTCCTCTAAAAGACACATAATATTACTTTTAAAATTAGATTTATAAAGGAAGTTTAGGGCTAAGTTCAACCACTAGATTTCAAAAATTTAAGCATATCTATACATTGACTGACTACGGCCAAAATAATATTGTAACTTCTGCTCTGCTAAGAGTTTTTGCATGGTCAATGGTTAGCCTATCCATCTTTTTTTTATTCAACAATTATTTAATTTTCTGGAAAGGATGGCCCGGTCTCTGGAATTTTTTTGCGCATCATGAGATGTTTGGCATATCACCTCTCAGGAAGCCACTTGATAGTAATGATTTGACTTTGGGATGGGTTCAGTGCTTTGCTCTTGTCTCAATGTTAAGTATTATTTCCCTTTTTGTTTTTAAAACACCAAAACGAACTCTCATTGAAGATGCAGATATATTAAGAAGATTTGCAGCCTACCTCACAAGAGCTAGTTTTTGGGCCGTCTTGCTTGTGGGCGTTGTCGATATCACAATTTCTTTTCTGCGTGTAGAGGGTTTTTTGAATTCTATGTTTGGCAACTCAGTTGCTATTGAACTGGGTCGTGCTGTTTTTAGAGGTACTTACGTGCACTACCCGCTCATAATTATAAGTTTTGTAATCGCATTTTTTGTAAGAGGACTTGGCTTTACATGGCTAGCACTTTTGGTGGTAATAGCAGAGTTTCAAATTGTGATTTCGCGTTTTGTATATTCGTATGAGCAGGCTTTCATGGGAGATTTGGTAAGACTGTGGTATGCAGGACTTTTCCTTTTTTCAAGTTCTTATGCATTAATAACCGAAGGACATGTGAGAGTGGATTTATTTTACTCAAAATTCAAAACAAAAACCAAAGCACTTTCTAATGCAATCGGCTGCGTTCTTTTGGGACTTCCTCTATGCTGGGTTATTCTTTTAACAGGAATGTGGGTTAGAGGCAGCAGTCTCAATGGCCCTTTACTCGTTTTTGAGATCTACCAACAGGGTTTCGGAATGTATGTAAAATATCTTATGGTTGGTTTTCTCGTCGTTTTTGCTGTATCCATGCTCGTACAGTTTATGGGATATTTCCTACGTAATTCAGCAGAAGTGATAGGAGAAAATGTTACTCAAGACCAATAAATTTTTTTAAACACCTGATTTAACTACTTTAAATAATTTACATGGAAGCTTTTTTTCTTCTTGTTCTCGTGCTCCTGATGGTAATAGCACTAACCTCAGGTTTTCCCGTTGCCTTTTCTCTACCAGGAGCAGCAATTCTAAGTATTGGTTTAGCTGCGCTGACGGGTTTTATCTTTGAAGGTAATCCTTCAGCTTATTTTACCCAGGATGGGCCTGTGGAATGGTTAACTGCAGGAGTAACTAATTTTCGCAGCCTCTACTGGGATGTTGAACGAGACACGCTAATCGCTATACCACTTTTCGTTTTCATGGGAATTATGCTTCAGCGCTCCAAGATTGCTGAAGACCTGCTTGTCTCAATGGCTCAGTTGTTTGGTCCTATCCCTGGTGGTCTCGGCATTTCTGTAGTTTTTGTAGGAGCTTTGCTTGCCGCCACAACAGGTATCGTTGGTGCTACAGTGATTGCCATGGGGCTCATTTCCCTTCCAGCCATGCTGGAACACAATTATTCCAAACCACTTGCTACTGGAACCATCTGTGCTTCAGGAACACTGGGTCAGATAATTCCTCCATCTATAGTATTGATCATTCTGGCAGATCAACTTTCCAATGCTGCGGAAATAGCCAACACAGCGCGAATTGCTGAGTATAAACTGGCCACTGGTGAAACCATGATGCCATCAGAATTCGATGTAGTTTCTGCCAGTGCTGGAGATATGTTTGTTGGAGCATTCCTTCCGGGACTTGTGTTAGTAGCACTTTACATGTCTTACATTCTGATCACTGCCCTGCTTAAACCAGAAACAGCCCCGCCTGTTCCTTATAAAGGGAAAATCGACAGCAAGTTCTTGTTGAAAGTCCTGATGGCACTTGTGCCTCCGCTTACATTAATCTTTACGGTTTTGGGTTCTATAATCATGGGGATTGCCACAGTAAACCAGGCAGGAGCAATAGGTGCAATCGGAGCCATGATCATGGGTGGATATCGACTTACAGAAGGTCAAAAAAATTCTTTCTATCCTGCAATAATGGCAGTTATTTCAACTACTGTTATCATTTACATCCTTAGTCGCTACCAGTTAAATATTAAAAACATCCGCAATGCTGAAGAAACCACTGCAATGATCATTGCAACTATCGCAGTTTTTGGATTATTAATTTCAGTTTTCTGGAGTGCCTGGAGAACATTCCGCATAGAAGATACACTGAGAGGGGTAATGCTTGAGACCTCTAAAACAACCTCAATGGTATTCATAATACTTATTGGAGCGGCCATGCTGACTTCTGCCTTCAGAGGATTTGGCGGTGAAGAACTCGTCAAGGAATTTCTGGGCAGTATTCCAGGAGGATTCTGGGCACAATTCATAGTAGTAATGGCGGTTATTTTTTTTCTGGGATTCTTCCTTGATTTTATCGAAATCTCTGTAGTTGTAGTGCCACTTGTTGCACCAATATTACTAGCTGACCCTTCTGCAAACATCACTGCTGTCTGGCTTGGAGTAATGATCGGCATGAACCTGCAGACATCCTTTCTAACACCACCGTTTGGATTTGCGTTATTTTACCTTAGAGGAGTTTCACCACCAGAGGTAAAAACGATACAAATTTATCGCGGAGTGGCGGCCTTTATCATTTTACAGTTGATTGGTTTGGCCATTGCGGGTTACTTCCCACCACTAGTTAATTATTTGCCAAATCGGACTTATTTAACTTCAGAAAATGCTCCTCCTCCAATCAACCCAAAACTTCAGCAGTGCATAGAGGAGATAACATTCCCGTTTTATGAAGAACATGAAAACGAGATCCGTAGTGGAGTTGATCTGATCAGCCAGGTTAATGTTGATTACCTTCCAGACAAGTACAAAAATTCTCTGCTTTCTTCACAAAAACTGGTTTTGGCCACTTTTGATCTCGTTAAAGAGATTCAACAAAAGGACAGCAAATTAGAAAAGTTCATCTCAGGTTATGAAAATCTGCATCATCAGGTAAGAAAAATACAGGTTGATATTAGAAATATTGAAAAAGATATTACAAAGCTCAAGCAAAGAAAAATGAGACTGGAACGCAATGGAATACAGAATGACCCTCTAGTTATTAATCGAATTAGTGAAAGTATTGAGACATTTGAGCAGATGAAAGCAGAGATGCAAAGTACTATTCCAACCGAATGGGAGGATGAAAGAGGGAAATTCGACCTCCTCAAAAAGGAAGCCCGTGCATCTCGACAGAAATATCGTAGAAACTCTGACAGTGCTTATGAGCCCTTGATTCAGCTCAGAGCTGTTCTAAATAGCACACAAGAGTTGCTTGAGGTGGAGGAACTGCTCAATTCCATTAAATCAATTATTGAGAATGAACGGCCTGATTCTGCCATGAAACGTATTAAGGATATTGAGTCCACACTTGGAAGGATTGAAGGAGCAAGTTCTATAAAGTCAAAAATATCCAAAGCCCGCCGTGCATTGAAAGGAAAGAATCCCAACCCTGAAAAAGGACTGAAACAATGGGAGCTTGGAATGTCTGTCTATTTTAAGGAAATTGAATGGCGTCAACAGGCTGTTAAAGAACTTGCTAAACCACTAAATGATTATGAAATGCTTCTCAAGGATTCCATCGGATTGAGACTGCAGAAAAAACTTAGTTTAGAGCATGGAGAATCTGTTTCTGCCTGCAAATCTTCGCATGAAGATATTTCACTGTTCTTTTGAACTCTAACATATTCCCCCGCCTTTAGGTTTTGCCCATGTCCAGTCAAACTGAAAAACTCCAGAATATTACCATGTCCAGTGGTGGAGTATATTCTCTTACAACCAGAGGTGCAGAAGATGTAATCAATGCTGCAACACCGATGCTACTGTCAGCACTGGACTCGATGAATATTCCAAAAAACCAGGATAGTTTCACTTTCTCAGACATGGGAACCGCTGATGGGGGAACCTCTCTTAAGATGGTTGAAAAATTCATAAATGCCCTACGGAGAATTGTGCCTGAAATCAATATTAATATAGTCTATGCGGATCAGCCAAAAAACGATTTTAATGGACTAGTGCAAACTGTACTGGGGTTAGGCCATTTTAGCAGCTACCTTGAACGTACTAATAACGTTTACCCGCTTTTTTCAGCTAATTCATTCTATAAGCAGATTATTCCTGACAATACTTTGGATTTTGGTTTCTCTGCAACTGCGATGCACTGGCTGAGCAGCAAGCCTTGTGATCTGAGTGACCACGTCCACATGGTTGGTGCAGAGGGTGAGCAGTATCTTAGCTTTTCTGCACAAGGCAAAAAAGACTGGGAAAGCATTTTGCTGAACCGTGCCCGTGAATTGAGGCCTGGCGGTCAATTGTTATTGCTCAATTTTTGCCGTGATGAAAATGGGAATTATCTGGGCAACACAACTGGAGTGAACATGTTCAGTAACTTTGCTAAGATATGGCAGGATTTTATGGATCAAGGACTGATAAGAGAGGATGAATATCAAAAAATGACACTACCTCAGTATTATAATACTATTGAAGAATTTAGTGCTCCTTTGAAAAGTGCTGATAACCCTGTTTATAAGGCGGGATTGAGACTCAAACAGATAGAGACGCGCATCACCGCCTGCCCTTTCGCAGAAGCCTTTAAGGAGCACCAGGATGCAATACGTTTTGCGAAAGAATACATACCTACAATCAGAAGTTGGAATGAAAGTATATTTTTTGGTGCTCTGGATACGCAAAGAGCTTTGGAGGAAAGGAAACAAATAATTCGTGATTACTACCAAACGTACCAGGATCAGGTTCAAGAATCACCCGAACTGCACCGTATGGATTACGTGCATGCTTTTACAGTTATAGAAAAAGTTTAGAACTAAAATATTAAGACAACGTTTGCTTCAAACTATCTTTTTACTCCGAAGATATTTCAGTACTTTAATTTTTTGCAAACTGTATTCATCGAGAAAATATTTACAGGAGATTGACTGAATAGTCTTGAGTTGAAAAGGATTCCTAACAAAGTTAATTTTTACGGGATTAATTGAGGAGAGCGGACACCTTGTTCAGACTTTCTTTTGCGTCGCCAAATAACATCCAAGTATTTCCCCTGAAATAGAGTGGGTTTCCTACTCCTGAATATCCGGTGGCCATGCTGCGTTTGAGAACTATCACGTTTTTGGCGTCCCAGACTTCCAATACCGGCATCCCAAAAATCGGACTTGATTCATCATCCAGTGCTCCGGGATTGACGATATCATTGGCGCCTATGACAAGCACCACATCAGTAGCTTTAAACTCTGAATTGATTTCATCCATTTCAAAAACTATATCATAAGGCAAGTTTGCTTCGGCAAGCAGAACGTTCATGTGTCCAGGTAATCGTCCCGCGACAGGATGGATAGCGAATTTTACACTCACATTTCGGTTGCGTAGATTTTTAGTAATTTCATGTACAATGTGCTGTGCCTGAGACACCGCCATTCCATAGCCTGGAACAATGATAACCTGCTTTGCACTACGCAAATAATCTGTGGTTTCTTCAGCAGAGGTAGCTTTAGCTTCTTTGCCTTCATCCTCTTTCGAAGCCACGGCAACTGTTCCTTCCGCCACACCGAAACCTCCTGCAATCACACTGATAAAAGATCGATTCATCCCCCTGCACATGATATAACTCAGAATCGCACCGCTGCTTCCTACTAATGCACCGGTAATTATCAGCAGATCATTGGAGAGCATAAATCCTGCAGAGGCGGCAGCCCAGCCGGAATAGCTGTTAAGCATTGAAACAACAACAGGCATGTCAGCACCACCTATCGCCATGATCATATGAATCCCAAGCACACATGCTATGGCGATTATAATCAAGAGGTACATCAGTTGCTCTTCCGCTGCTCCGTTAACAAACCATGCTCCAAACAATACACTGACCAATACGAGTGATAAGTCTAAGTAGCGTCGAAAAGGTAAAGTCAACGGTTTTCCGCCAATACTTCCACGTAATTTCAGAAAGGCAATTACTGACCCTGTAAAAGTGTAGGCGCCGATAAATACACCAAGCACGATTTCTATTTCATGTATAAGCAGATCAGTACCAGATAAAACACCTGATTCCAGGTGGCTTACAATTCCAACCAAAACCGCTGCAGCTCCGACAAAACTGTGGAGAATGGCAACCAGTTCCGGCATAGCAGTCATGGCCACACGCCTTGCGGCAAACATGCCTATTCCACCTCCAACCAGCATCACGAGCATTAACGTTCCTAAACTTCCTACACGCCCACCGAAAATTGTCGCTAAAACCGCGATGATCATTCCGGCAGCACCGTAAAGATTTCCACGCTTGGCAGTTTCTTGATTGGAAAGTCCTCTCAAACTTAAGATAAATAATATACCTGAGACTATGTAGGCGACAGTAATCAAACCTTCTGGCATTTAATGATTTAATGTTTAAAGGTTAAGAAAAGGCGGACACGACTTTGCAGAAAAAGAAATGACATATTTATTTCCGAAACATTTCCAGCATACGGTGTGTAACCATAAAACCGCCGACAATGTTAATAGTGGCGATTAAGACTGCAATGGCAGGCATGATGAGCTGGTCTCCGGAGAGATGAATCATACCTCCGATCACAATGATTCCGCTAATTGCGTTCGTAACACTCATTAACGGTGTATGTAATGCGGGTGAAACATTCCAGACCAACATAAATCCTACAAAGCATGCCAGAACAAAAACTGTTATGTGGGAAAGGAATTCTGATGAACCACCATATCCAATCAGAGCTGCCAAAACAAAAGAAGATAACCAGGCAATCATTTTTAACAATGACCACTTTTTCTTTTCAATTATTGGTAATTCAGATATCTTTTCAGAAACTGTTTCCAGTTTTACTGGTGTTACAGGTTTTTTCTCAACTTTATTTAATGACTCCGGGTCCCAAAGAACTTTTCCATCATGAACCACTGTAATTGCCCCAGTAATCTCATCTTTGAGATCAAGGTTTAGTTTCCCATCTGTATTAAGATGCTGAATTAATTTAGCAGTATTGTTGCTGAAGAGTTGACTTGCTTGAGTAGGCAAACGACTAGGAAGGTCTGTAAATCCAATGATGGTCACTTTTTTGTAAACACGAAATTCTCCTGGTTTTGTCAATTCGCAGTTTCCACCACCCTCTGCTGCCAAATCGACTATCACTGAACCAGGAATCATGCTTTCTACCATTTCTTTAGTAATCAAAACTGGTGATTTCTTGCCAGGAATAGCAGCTGTCGTAATAATAATGTTTACTTCCTTTGCCTGCTCTGCGAACAATTTCATTTCTGCATCAATGAATTCCTTACTCATTGTTTTAGCATAGCCCCCGCTGCCAGTACCATCCTCTTCAAAATTCAATTCCAAATATTCTGCACCCATACTTTGCACTTCTTCACGTACTCCAGTTCTAGTGTCGAATGCCCGAACAATTGCACCCAAGCTTTGGGCACAACCCACTGCAGAAAGTCCCGCTACTCCAGCCCCAATTACCAAGACTTTGGCCGGTGGTATTTTCCCTGCTGCTGTAATTTGTCCTGTAAAGAGACGACCAAAGTTGTGTGCTGCTTCTGTAACTGCTCTATAACCAGAAATATTTGCCATGGAACTAAGTACGTCCATCGACTGTGCACGTGATATTCTGGGAATTTGATCTACAGCAATCGCGGTACCTCCAGTTTTTGCGAGCATTTGCAACAAATCAGAATTACGTCCCGGATTTAGCAGACAAATCAGGGACGCATCTTTACGTAGTAATTCTGCCTCATGTTCACCAGTTTCATGATTTTCTTCGGGTGGACGGATTTTGAGAATCACATCCGCACGGTTCCAGACTTGATGGGCGGTTTCAACTATTTCTGCTCCAGAATCTTCATATTGATCATCTGTAAAATTTGCGATTACCCCCGCTCCTTGCTCCAGTAGAACTGAGTGATAAGTTTTAAGGCACAGTTGTTTTACAACAGAAGGAGCCATTGCCACTCTACGTTCGCCGGGATGAATTTCTTTGAGAACTCCAATGATCATCATTACTCCTGTCAGTTGTGGTAAATGTGAGGCTTTTAATATAACACATTATTATTTTCATCAATATAAGTAATATTACGATCATGCTCACAATGATTTTTTGTAGTGCAAAACAATTATAATTCAATAAAACACAATCAAATTTAATCACCGTGATGGAGATATTTTTACATAAATAGTAGACTACAGACTCTGTATTTGTTTTATCAACAATTTAACATCCTCATTTTACATCATGTTTGAATCTTTGGTCTTTCACTATTGCGTGTTTTTCCGTGATAACAAGATGGAATATGGCTGGATCGAAGGACTGCAAAAGAACAAATTAATCATAGTTCCGCTTCATGGTAAAAAACAATTTTTAGCAGGCAACAGAATTGCGTTCAGTTGGAAAGATGACAAATTACCACTAAATGCTGATGCGGCGCATGAGTCAATTGTAGAGCAGACAAAAAAAGCAGAGCAATTCCAACAAAGCTGTGAACTGGAAACAATGCATTCTTTGCTGGATGAAATAAAAGAATATTCTCTGGAGGAACTGGCAGTTGATTTTCTCGATGATGCAGAAGACTCAACCTGCAAACTTGGGTTGTTCCTCGCAATTCGAGCGGACTCTTTCTGGTTCAAACATAACCGCAATTTAACTTATACCCCCAGAACTGAAGAAGAACTGGAACTGTTGAAAGTACAGTTGGCTCGGCAGAAGGAACTTAAAGATCGCGCGCTGAATATTCAAACATGGATTAAAAATCTTGAATCCGGAGATTGGCATGCAGATTCCGAAATTTCAACTGAGCAGAGGCAATGGCTGGATCAACTACTTAATCTGCTTACAGAAGGTACTGATTCTCAGTATTGGAAGGAAATATCTACTCTACTGGAATGGGGTTCCTCCTTCGGGATAGGCGAAGAAAATTCACTTAAACGTTGGCTTGAAAGAGCAGGTTCTGCTGTTTCAACATCAAGATTGACGCTTCTGCGTGCAAATGTTCGGGAACATTTTAGTAAAGAAATTTATCAGGAAGTAGAACGTGTGCAAAAAATCCCGCTGGGAAAACTGGAAATGCCTTCTCCTGAAGTTCCAACCTTCACTATAGACGCGGAAAAGACGCAGGATTATGATGATGCGCTTTCTGTAATGGAATGGAGCAACGGCGGTCTTGTGATAGCGGTACATATCACAGATTTAAGTGATTTCGTGCATCCGGAAGACTTACTCTTCAAAGAAGCAGAAGCACGGATTTCTTCCGTTTATTCACTGGAAGAAGCTATCCCGATGTTACCCGTTGAACTTTCAAACGATACTTTTTCGTTAAAAGCAGGAAAGGACAGGAATGTACTCAGTTTTATCTTTCAGCTTTCAGCAAATGGAAACTGGAATTTGCTTGAAGTTGTACCGCAAATAATCCGGGTCCAGAAAAATTTAAGTTACGATGAAGCTGACCATTTAATTGAAGAAGAGCGTGACTTCTGGGGATTACTCAACAAATTTTGCCAGAGATCCCTTGAACAACGTTTGGATAACGGTGCGCTCAATTTGTCCAGAAAAGAATTCGACTTTGACATCAGTGATCCAAAAGATATCAAAATTAATGCTCTCAACCGAAACAGTGCTGCCAACCGTATAATTGAGGAACTCGCAATTTCAGTTAATACTGAAACGGGGCGACTTTTTCAGCAGGCAGATTTTCCGGGGATATACCGCACCCAATCTTCGTTTGAGATAATTAAAGAAGTAGCAGAAGGAACAGAACTTTCAATGGAAAATATACGGATAGAACCTGCAAAATTAAGCACTCTTCCCGGAAAACATGCAGGTTTAGGATGCGAAGTTTATATGCAGACAACTTCTCCTATCAGAAGATTTGTGGACCTTGTAACTCAGCAGAATTTGAAACTGTTAATTAAAAAGCAGGAGCCCGTATTCAGTGAAGAAGACATGATGCGCTGGTCTGAAGAAATCAGCCTGCGTCACAGAAAATACAACCGCGCGGAGAGAGATATTCTTAAGCACTGGAAACTAAAATATCTACAACAACATCTGGGAGATAATTTTGAAGCAAAAGTAAGGAAAAAACTTGCCAACAATAATACTGAAATAGAATTGCTGCTACTGGACTGCACGGTACCCGTGGCAGGATTAACTGAGCATGAAAGCGGAAAACAACTACTGCTGAGAATCGATGAAGTTGGACTCGAACCACCCAGACTTGTTGTAAAAGAACTGACAATCGGAACTGATGTAGTTACCCATCAGCTTGAGTAACTATCAAACAAGTCAGGCGAGCATATCATCACCCTGAACGGGTTCATAAATCAGCTCATCAATGTTTATTGCCTTTTTACCTTTATAGGCACCCTGAAATCCGGTAAATTTTTGTACTCCATTAACTTCAATCGAAATCGGATCCTTCACCTCATGTTCCAAATACAAGACATCATCCTTTTGCAAATTCAAAAAGTCACGTACCGAGATATCCATTTCACCTAGTTTTGCAACTACTTCTACATGGACTTTCTGCAAGTTTTGTTTAAATCGATTGCTCCAGGTATTATCTTTCTCGTCCTGTTCACTTTGAAAACCTGCATTCAGTTTAGTACGGATCGGTTCAATCATCGAATAAGGCACACATACCGTGATTGCCATTGGTGCGCGTCCAATTTCTATATCAAAAGTCACCACAATCACAATTTCACTGTGTGGAACAATTGAGACAAACTGCGGATTAACCTCAGTACGTGAATAGTTAACCTGAACTGGAAAAACAGGCCGCCACGAAGTTTGTAAATCTTCAAGCCCGCTGATAATCACACGTTTGATCATCCGTGCTTCAATTTCGGTAAAGTCTCGACCTTCCGCCTTGCTGTCAACCTCTCCGGTACCTCCAAAAAACATTTCTACCAGAGTAAAAACCAATCTGGTTTCAAAGACCATCATTGAGTTTCCACGCAGTGGAGTCATTCTGAATAGATTCATGGAAGTAGGAACAGGTAAGGTCTTGATAAACTCACCGAATTTGATTAATTCAGTTGAGCGTACATTGATGTCCACAACCCTGCGCAGCGCATTTGATAGAGTTAACCGAAAAAGACGTACAAAACGATCGTGAATTATTTCCAGTGTAGGCATTCGTCCACGGATGATCCGGTCCTGAGCAGTCAGATCAAAAGAGACAATTTCTTCAGGATCATATTCCTCGTCATCATTTCCTTCTTCATCACTCACTACATCATCACCTGCAACTCCCTGCAGGAGCGCATCTACCTCGTCCTGTGACAAAACAGAACCCATGTTTTCCTTTTTTATAGATTTAGTTTTATTTATGAAAAGTGCCGGGGATTGTTGCCCTGGAACTTAAGCAGGATTACTATGCAAGTAGTGTTCAACTAAATAAAATGTGAGCTGATCCTTGTTTTTTTCTTAAAGACGTTCAGCCATGGGCTTGTAGCTACGCTCAGTTTGTCCGGTAAACAATTGACGCGGGCGGGCGATTTTTTGTTTAGGATCATCATGCATTTCTTTCCACTGTGCAATCCAGCCCGGAACACGTCCCAAAGCAAACATGACAGTAAACATATTAATCGGGATGCCAATTGCCCGATAGATGATTCCTGTGTAAAAATCTAAAGTAGGATACAGTTTGCGTTCAATAAAATAATCATCCGACAACGCAGTTTCTTCCAGTTTAAGCGCAATTTCAAGCAACGGGTCATTAGTGCCTAATTTGTTCAACAACCTGTTACAGGCATCTTTAAGTATACTGGCGCGCGGGTCTAAGTTTTTGTATACACGGTGACCAAAACCCATCAGGCGAAAATCCGATTTCTGATTTTTGGCCATCTCAATATATTTTGAAATTCCTGCTCCGTCCTCATGTATCTGCTGGAGCATTTGCACAACCTGTTGATTGGCGCCCCCATGCAATGGTCCCCACAAAGCTAAAATACCTGAAGCCACAGACGCATAAACATTAGCCATACTGCTCCCTACAACCCTCACCGTAGAAGCACTGCAGTTTTGTTCATGGTCAGCGTGCAGGATCAGCAACAGTTCAAGTGTACGTTCAATTTCAGGATCCAATTCATAAGGTTCAGCAGGTACTGCAAACATCATATTTAAAAAGTTTGCACAATATGAAAGCTCATCTCTAGGATAAACAAAAGGTTGTCCTACACTTTTTTTATAGGCAAATGCTGCAATAGTAGTAACTTTAGCAATCAAACGAGCGGAATTTAATTCAAGGTTTTCAATTGACGCTTTTCCGGATGCTTCTACATAATAAGCAGAAAGTGAAGAAACCATGGATGAAAGAATCACCATAGGATGGGCGTTTTGTGAAAAACCATCGAAGAAGTG
>Ga0208408_1000615_pt1 | contig 22410 bp, 25 predicted proteins | sample ETNtaG_4_FD_185776 | JGI IMG/M metagenome (GOLD analysis project Ga0208408, IMG submission 185776) | Marine microbial and viral communities from oxygen minimum zone, Eastern Pacific Ocean - ETNP201406SV67 (SPAdes) (version 2) | ecosystem: Environmental > Aquatic > Marine > Oceanic ... | reverse complement strand
GGATTTCCTGTTATTTATGAATTAGGTCCAGCTGCTTTAACAGGTAATGACATATCTGATGCTATTGCTGTTTATCCAGAAAATGAATGGATTGTTTCATTAGAACTTAAAAATGAATCAGAATCGAAATTTACGAACTTAACAAAAGATCTAGCTGGAAATAATGGCGAACAACGTAAATTAGCAATAGTTTTAGATGGGGAGGTTGTTTCTGCTCCTGGTATTGCCTTTGATGTTGATCCCAACGTAGGGATTACTGGTGGTAATGCTGCTATTTCTATGGGTAACGCTGATGCTGGTGAATCTGCAAATAGCTTAGCTGTAATATTAAGATACGGTGCTTTACCAGTAGCTTTTGAAAGATCTTCTATACAGAAAGTTTCAGCATCTTTGGGTGAAAACACACTTCAACTAGGAGTTCAAGCTGGATTAGTTGGGTTAGTTATTGTCTCTTCCTTGCTTTTTTTATATTATAGAATTCTTGGTTTTGTTGCAATATTTGGTCTTACTTCCTTTGGATTAATGTTCTATTCTGTCATTTCATTACTCGGAAAATATCAAGGTTATACCTTAACACTTGCTGGCATTGCAGGTGCCATTGTATCTATAGGTTTAGCTGCTGATTCATATATCGTTTCATTTGAAAAATTTAAAGATGAATTAAAAATAGGTAGATCATTTGAATTTGCTGCAAACAAAGCTGTAGAAGATGCGTGGAAGACAATTTTAATTGCAGATTTTGTATCAATATCAGCTGCATTTTTACTTTATATTCTTGCTATAGGTCCTATAAGAGGGTTTGCGTTAGCACTTGGGTTAGCGACAATTTTCGATTTAATGTTTACAAGAATATATACGAGAAATGCAATACCATTTACTTCAAAAATTACTTCAAACCCACGAGCTTGTTTTCCAATAAAAGAAAGTGACTTGCAAAATGTTTAAAAAGTTATTTTTAGGAAATACACAAATTGATTTTTATAAATTAGGTAACATTTTTTATAAATTATTCTTATTAGAAATTATTATTTTCGCAACAGTAATTTTAATGACTTTTACTGGTGTGTTATCTTTAAATCTATCTGTTGATTTTACTGGTGGAACAACATATCAATTTGATAGTAATTACTCAACGAGTGACATTAGTGATGTTATGAACAGTAAAATATTAGAAGTATCCCGATATCAAACATTTGAAAACTCCAATTCTATTATTTTTAGGGCTACAGAAGCTACTGCAGACAAGGAAGCTGAATTTTTAAATTATCTTTCTACTAAATTTAATGTACCGGATTCTGATATAGAATTTCAGAGAGTTGGTCCAACTTTTGGCTCAGAAATTACTCAAAAAGGTTTAAGAGCTTTGTTTATCTTTCTTGGGTTTATTGTTTTATTGATTACTTATAGGTATGAATTTAAATTTTCCTTGATAGCTTTAGTTGCACTTATTCATGACTTGTGGTTATGCCTTACAGTTTACCTATTACTTAATTTTGAAATAACACCTTCAACAGTTATTGCTTTATTAACTATCCTTGGTTATTCCCTATACGATACGGTGATACTATTCGATAAGCTTAATGATTCTAAAAAAATTAAAAAACAAAATAATCTTAATGTAGAAACACTAAATGTTACATTTAATGAAGTATTGATGAGAAGTATCAATACTTCTATTACTTCTGTTATACCAATTGCATCAATTTTATTTATTGGGAATTATCTAGGTTTGTCAGGTGCACTTACAGATTTCGCGTTACCTTTATTTATAGGTATTTTATCCGGTACCTATAGCTCTATTTTTGTAACTATCCCATTTTTATCTAAGATAATTAAAAATTAAAAATCTTACTACCATTAAATTATGAACGAAACATCAACTAAGCAAGTAGATGAATTATTTGCAAAACTTACTAAAAGCTATTCAAATAAGGATAAAAATATACTTCAAAAAGCTTTTGATTTAGCATCTGCTGGACATATTGACCAGAAAAGAGACTCAGGAGAGCCTTATATAACTCATCCACTTCATGTAGCCATTTATTTGTCAGAACTAAGTATGGATCTTGAGACTATAGTATCAGCAATCTTACATGACTTAATAGAAGATACTGATATTACTTATAACGACATAAAAAAAGAATTTGGAAAAGAGATAGCAGACATAGTAGATGGTGTTACTAAATTAGACAAAATAAACTACAACTCAAAAGAAGAAGCTAAAGCAGATGCAATAAGAAAAATGGTTATAGCTATGTCAAAAGATATTCGAGTTCTTATTCTTAAACTTGCAGATAGATTACACAACATCGAAACAATAGATTATTTAAACGAGTGGAAGCAAGAAAAAATTGCTCAAGAAACTTTATATGTTTACGCTCCGCTTGCCCATAGATTAGGATTGCAAAGTATTAAGCACACTTTAGAAGATGTATCATTTAATATACTTTTTAAAAATCAAAATGAAGAAATCGAAAATTTAATTAATAAGTCTGCACCAAATAGAGATAAGAATATAAACGATTCAATAAATATAATTAAAAATTTACTTTCGGATAATTCACTTTCGGCTGAAGTAGTTGGAAGACCTAAACATAACTATTCAATTTATAAAAAAATTATTAATAGCGGTATGTCTTTTGAAGAGATTAATGACCTAGTTGGAATTCGTATTTTAACTGATGATGTTAAAAATTGTTATACAATATTAGGTTTGGTACATTCTAATTTCCAACCTGTACTTGGTCGGTTTAAAGACTTTATATCGATGCCTAAATTTAATCTATATCAAAGTTTACATACGACAGTACTTACTTCAGAAGGACAGAGGATGGAAATTCAAATAAGAACACATGACATGAACTACAGAGCAGAGTATGGAGTTGCTTCTCATTGGAAGTATAAAGAAAGTCCTAAAAATGATCTTCAAGAATGGACAAATGATTTAAATAGTATTTCTGATGAATACCCTGAACCAAATGAATTCTTATCTCATATGAAACTAGATTTGTACGAACAGGAAATATTTTGCCTGACACCTAACGGAGACGTTATAACACTTCCTACTGGGGCAAGTCCTGTTGACTTTGCATTTGCAGTTCACACACAAGTTGGTGAAAAACTTATTGGTGCAAAAATCAATGGTAAATTAGTAAATTTAGGTACTTTATTAAAAACAGGAGACACTGTTGAAATATTAACTACTAAGGATTCAGAAAAAGGACCTAGTAGAGACTGGTTAGGTTTTGTGAAAACGACAAGAGCTCGATCGAAAATAAGACAATGGCATCAAAAGCAAATGAAAGACGAAGACATACAGAAAGGCAAACAAATACTCAATACTTGGTTTGATGACAATCAAGATATATTAATTAATTCAAGTAAAGAATTTATATTAGATAATTTATTAGATGAATATAAACACCCTAACTATGAAACTTTATATTTGAATATTGGAAATAATAAATTAAAAATTGATAACGTTGGATCAAAAGTACGTAAATATGTATTTCCAGAAGAGATTACAGATGAAGAAAATATACTTTCACCTGATCCATCACCAAGTACTAATGATCAGCAGGTTTTAGTTGAAGGTTATGATGACATTAAAGTAAGAATGTCACGTTGCTGCGTACCTGTACCAGGGGATGATATTTTAGGATTTGTAACCATTAATAAAGGTATATCAATTCATAGATCAGATTGTTTAAACGTAAATATTGACAATTCAAAAGGTGAACGAATTGTAGACGTTAGTTGGGCTATAAACACACACACAGGTTCGATTGTCTGGGTAGAAATTGAAGCAATAGATAGACCATATTTATTACGGGATGCAACTATTGCAATATCCGATAATGGAGGGAATATACTTGTTGCAAAGTCACTAACAAATAGTAAAAGAATAGTATCTTTGCTTTTTCAAGTTGAGCTAAGTGACAATGTACAATTAGAATCGATACTGTCAGATTCAAAAGATATTGAAAACGTTTTTGAAGCTAAAAGAGTATTTCCAGGTAAGGGAGACTAAGAATTGAGTACAATAAAAACATTTACTAGTTTTACAACTTCAAACTGCTATGTGATACAACCAAGTTCACAATCTAATATATGTTACGTAATAGATTTACCACCAGATGTAGAGCCGGCATTAGAATATATACAATTAAATAATCTGTCTGTCGGTGGATATTTAATAACACATGGCCATTACGACCATGCATTAGGAATGTCTAAAGTTGATGGAAATATTTATCTCAATCTTGAAGATGAATTTTTAGCAAGGAATCCCCAAGAGCAATTAAGTCAATTTACTAATGAAGAACTTTCTATTGATGAGTTTAAGGGACCAATTTTAGATGTAGAAAATTTTGAAAGTGAGATAGTTAAAATATATAAAAATCCTGGACACACTAAAGGTAGCGTATCTTATGAATTTTCTGAATTAGGTGTTGTTTTTACAGGTGATTTTGTATTCGCTCAAGGGATTGGAAGAACTGATTTATTTAGTGGAAATAATGCAGAAATGAAAGATTCAATTAACAATATCTTTTTAAAATTAGATAAAGAATTGGACGTTTTCCCTGGACATGGTGATAGTGACACTGTCTCTAATATTCTTAACTATAATGACTATTTAAAGGAATTTATAGATGATTGATGGTGTTAGAGGTACAAGAGTTATAGAAGGTGAAGAAGCAAACAAATATTTAGATATTGTTAACACTTTCCATAATGTAGCTAAGAAATATGATTTTGAATATATAAAAATTCCAACTTTAGAAAAAGAAGATCTATTTACAAGATCTGTTGGTGAACATACTGATATCGTTACTAAACAAATGTATTCATTTCCTGATAAAAAAGGTAGAAATTTAGTATTAAGACCAGAGGGAACAGCTGGTGTAGTGAGGCACCATATTGATAAAAAATATACAACAATAAAAAATTATTACTATTCAGATCAAATGTTTCGCTATGAAAGACCACAAAAAGGACGGTATAGAGAATTTCATCAAGTAGGTGCAGAAACATTAGGTCACAAAAGTGATTCAATTAATGAAATATTTTCAATTATTCAATTAAGCAATGATTTCTTAGAATCCTGTATACCTACAGAAACAAAGTTTACATTCGAAGTTAATTCAATTGGTAGTAACGAAGATAGAGTTAAATTCAACAAAGACCTTGTAAATTTTTTAGAAGTTCATAAAGATAAATTATCAGAAGACTCATTAAAAAGATTAGATAAAAACCCAACAAGAATTCTTGATTCTAAAGATAACAAAGACTTAGAAATTTTAGTTGATGCTCCTAAGTTATCTGAATATAGATCTGATACATCAAGCGATAGCTATGAAAAAATAATTAATATGATTTCTGATGCGAAAATTTCATATAAAGAAAATCCTTTATTAGTTAGAGGTCTAGATTATTATAACGATTTTACTTTTGAGATTGTACCTAATGACAGCAATGGTAGCCAGGATGCTCTTGGTGGGGGTGGCCAATATGATAAACTGTCTACTTTACTTGAAGGTAAAGAAATAAATGGAATTGGTGTTGCGTTTGGTGTTGATAGAATAATGGACCTATATTAATTATGTATATATCAGATATAAATAATGTAAAAAACAGCAAACAAGTAAACGATGTAAGAGGCTGGGTAGATACAATTAGACATCACGGAGGATTACTTTTTTTTGAGCTTAGAGATCATGATTCAAAAGTTCAAGTTGTAACAGATAAGCCTGATGAATTCGATAATATTAAAAATGAGTACTACGTATCAGTAACAGGAAATCTTATTAAACGTCAAAAAGAAAATATTAATTCAGATGAAGAATACGGAGATATTGAAATAGAACTAGAAACTTTAAATGTTATCTCTCAAAGTAAAGTTTTGCCATTTCAAATTGAAGATGGTATTGAGGTTGATGAACAGATAAGACTAAAACATCGATATTTAGATATAAGAAGAAATGAAATGAAAAATAATATTTTAGCTAGGTCTAAAACATTTAGGAGTATTAGGGAAGCTATGAACAAAATTGGTATAGATGAGATTGATACACCTACTTTAATTAAATCTACACCTGAAGGCGCTAAAGATTTCATAGTACCTTCAAGAAAATCACCTGGTAGTTTCTACGCGTTACCCCAATCCCCACAAATGTATAAACAATTATTCATGCTGTCTGGCCTTAAAAACTATTATCAAATAGCAAAGTGCTATCGTGACGAGGATTCAAGAAAAGATAGACAACCAGAATTTACACAATTAGATATAGAAATAGCTAATGGTGATCCTGAGATTGTACAAGATATAATTGAAAAAACTATGAAGCATCTTCTTAAATCCGTATATTCCATTAAAATAAAAACACCCTTCAAAAGAATTTCTTATAAAGAGTCATTAATGTTATACGGCACTGATAAACCTGATTTAAGAATTAGTGAAACAATTCAAGATTTAACAAATATATTTAAAGACACTGATATATCGTTCATAAAAAATACTATTAATAATAAAGGTTCGGTACGTGGTTTTATCTTAGATAAATTACTAACTAGATCTGAGATAGATAATTTAGACAAAACTATTAAAGAAGAAGGAAGCGCTGGTTTAGGATGGTTTAAAGTTACTGATAATGAGATATCCGGTCCTTTAACAAAAATATTAAAAGACAACGAAATTAAAGAAATAAAAAAATATAACAATAGCACAATAATATTTCAGGCTGGTGCTTCAGTTGAGACAGCTTCAATACTTGATTTAATAAGAAGAGAGATTTATGTCCCAAACGAAACAGAACAATATAAATTTATTTGGGTCGATGAATTTCCTTATTTTGAGTTCGAAAATGGAGAATTACAACCATCACATCATCCATTTACTTCACCTAAAAATACAGAAGAATTTAATAAGAATCCAGAAAACGCTACTGCATTACATTATGATCTTGTTCTAAATGGGGTTGAACTCGGTTCAGGATCTCAAAGAATAAATGATCCTAATATACAGACTAGTGTTTTATCTAAATGGGGATTAACTGAAAGCGAAATAGAGCAACGCTTCGGTTGGTTTATTGAAGCATTATCTTACGGCTCTCCCCAGCATGCAGGATTTGCAATTGGTATTGATAGGTTAATAGCTGAAATGGTTAATGCAGATTCTATTCGTGATGTTATACCATTTCCTAAAACACAATCTGGGTTAGACCCGTTAACAAATGCACCAGCTAGATTGTCAGAGGAAGATTTACTGGAATATAGTTTACAAGTTGATTTGGATGAAGATGAATAGCGAACAAATACGAAGTAAATTTTTAAAATACTTTGAAGATAACGATCATAAAATTTTAAACTCATCCTCATTAATTCCACATGATGATACGTTGTTATTTACAGCAGCTGGGATGGTTCCTTTAAAAGAGTTCTTTATGGGGTCTAAAAAACCACCTCACTATAATTTAACATCATCTCAAAAATGTATCAGGACTGTTGATATTGATATAGTTGGAGATACTGATAGGCATCTAACTTTTTTTGAAATGTTAGGAAACTTTAGTATCGATAATTATTTTAAAGAAGATGCAATGAGGTTGTCTTATAACTTTATAACTGAAGAATTAGGGGTTGATAAAGATGATTTATGGTTCACAGTTTATAAAGATGATGAAGAATCATACAATATTTGGAAAAATGTAATTGGTGTCCCTGAAAAACGAATACAAAAAGGTGATAAGGATAATTTCTGGCATATGAACATCCCAGGACCTTGTGGTCCATGTTCAGAGATTTTTATTGACAGAGGACAGGGTTACGGTGAAGATGGTGGACCAATTGGTGGCGGAGAAGATAGGTTTATAGAAATATGGAATCTAGTTTTTATGGAATCAATTCAAGATGAGCCATATCAAGTTATAGATGATTTGCCGTCCAAAAATATAGATACTGGCATGGGATTAGAGCGAATGGCTATGGTTTTACAAGATAAAGATTCTCCTTTTGAAATTGATACATTTAATTCTATGTATAGTGAACTTAATAAAATTATAAAAAAGAATGACAAAAAATATGAACGAATAGTACTTGATCATGTAAAGTCATCTACATTTATGATATCTGATGGAGTTGTACCTACCAACGAAGGAAGAGGCTACATATTAAGAAGAATCATCAGAAGAGCTGTCAGGGCAATATATAGATTGACAGATGAGTTAACATCTTTAGATTTTTTAATTGATATTGTTATCGATGACTATAAAAAAACTTACCCTGAGTTGTTAAAAAATAAAGCAAAAATAACTAAGCTTTTCAAAAAAGAGGAAGAATTATTTCAAAATACTCTTGTTAAGGGCAACCATGAGATTACTAATATGCTCAATAATAAAAAAGAACTAAATGAAAAAGATGCTTTCTACTTATTTGAAACTTTTGGTTTTCCATTTGAATTGACTCAAGAAACGGCAATAGAACATAATCTATATATTGATATTGATAAATTTAATATCCTTCTAGATAATCATAGGAAAAAATCAAATTCAGGTAAAAAAAGTGAGGCAGGTAATAAAATTAAAGGAGTGGATAATAACAAATTTGTTGGTTACGATTCAACAACTATAGAATCAGATATTTTTCATATAGAAAAGATGGAAAACAGTTCAATCATTTTTACTAATGAAAATCCATTTTATTTCGAAGCAGGTGGTCAAATTTCTGATAAAGGCTCAATACTATTTAATGATGAAATAATTGATGTGATAGAAGTAATTCAATCAGATTCAGGCTCAACCGGTTTAGTTGTTAAAAATGAAAAGTTAAAAATAGGGGAAAAGGTTACATTAAATGTTGATGAGAGATTTCGAAGTTCTGTGTCCAAAAGCCATACTGCAGCTCATATTGTACATTCTTCATTGAGAAATATATTAGGAGATCATGTAGCACAAGCTGGTTCTCACGTAGCGCCTGGAAAATTCCGATTTGATTTTAGCCATACAGAAAAAGTTAAAATAGAAGAATTGGATGAAATTTTTCAAATGAGTAATGAAAATATTTACAAAGATTTATCAGTTGATACGAATGTTATGAACATAAATAAGGCAAAGGAGGAAGGAGCACTAGCTTTTTTCGGTGATAAATATGATGATGATGTGCGTGTAGTTAATATAGGTAACTTCTCTAAAGAACTTTGCGGAGGTACACATGTTCATAACTCTAACGAAGTTGGTTTAATAGTACTTTTAAACGAATCGTCTATTGGGTCTAATTTAAGAAGAATTGAAATGTTATCGGGTGAACAGGCGTACAGTTTTATGAATAATGCATATAAATCATATAAATCAGTAAGCGATATGCTGCAAACTAATATTGAACAAGTTCCTGAAAAACTTAAATCTTTTATGGAAAATTATGAAAATATTAAAGATAAATTAGAAAGTTACAGCAAACAAGAGAGTAGTAAGGAATTAGAAAGAATTATTAACGACTCAAAGAAGATAGATAATTTAAATACTTATATAGGTAAAGTAAATGTTACTCATTCAAATGAGGCTAAAGAAATAGCAGTACAATCAATAAAATCACATAATTTAGATTTTATTTTTCTCTTAGCCAAAGTTGAAACTAAAACAGTTATTGTTGGATGCAAAAACGTTGAAAGCTTAGATAAGTTTGATGTATCTGAAATTGTAAGCAGTGCATCAAAACTTTATGGCGGAGGAGCTTCTAAAGACACAGTTTTGTCCATTGGTGGTGGCCCATCTGAATATGATGATAAAAAATGTATTGAGTTTGTAACTCAGGAATTTACTAAAAATATTTAAATTGAATAATTTATTAGGAATTGATTTTGGAGAAAGGTTTATAGGTTTAGCTATAAAGAAAAGTAACGTTTCAATTCCTTATGCTCATAAAATAATTGATTCGAAAACCACTAAATTAATTTCGGAATTAAAGGATACTGTAGAAAAAGAAAATATAACACATATAGTCATTGGATATCCAATAGGATTAAATAATAATCAATCAAGAATGAGTAAATTAGTAGATAATTTTATAGAAAATGATCTGAAAATTTGCTTCGATATACCTATCCATAAAGTTGATGAAAGATTAACATCAAAAATTATAGATAGTAATAAAGATAAAAGGTATGACGATTTATCTGCTGTTAAGTTGCTAGAAACATACTGTTCAAATGAATAATTTATACTTTAAAAATAGATCTTATATTTACGTTGGATTTACAATTTTTATTATATTTTTATCAGTTACATTCGCAAGTAACACTGCTTCATCAATAGAAAAAAGTCTCGACGTTGTAAATTTAGAATCTGCGGATGATGTCGTCATTGTTTATGTATCTATACCACAAGGATCAAGTGCAACTGATATTACTTCTATATTAGATAATAAAGGTGTTATTAGTTCGTCATTAGCTTACGAAATATATTTAAGAAACGAAAATATGGAAGATAAGTTAAGAGCAGGTGATTATGAGATACCAAATAACTTAGAATTCGATGAATTAACTGAAGTTTTACTTAAAGGACCTCCTTTGAAAACTTACAATATTACAATTCCAGAAGGATTATGGATATCAGAAACTCTAGATTCAATATCTTCACAAACTGGATTTGATATACTTTCTTTAGAAAATTCTTTAAAATCAGGTCGTGTCAAAAGTAAATATGTATATTTAGGTGACTTCAAAGATTTACAAAACTGGGAAGGATTGATATATCCAAATACTTATGAAATTAATATAGAGGCAAACGGTGATGAAATATTACAGCTACTAGTAAATGAGCTTGAAAATGTTATCGAAAAAATATTTAACGATAAAGATTTGCCGTATTGGATTGAAAATTACAATCAACTATTTGTTATAGCTAGTTTGGTTGAAGCAGAGTCAAAATTAGAAGAAGATAGACCATTAGTAGCTTCAGTTATAAAAAACCGACTATACGATGATATGCTGTTGCAAATAGATGCAACTGTACTTTATGCGTTACAAAAAAGAAAGTCTCAAGTTTTGCTTTTAGATTTACAAGTAGATTCAAAATACAACACTTATAAATATTCAGGCTTACCTCCAACTCCAATATCAGGTTTTGGAGAAAGGTCAATTTTAGCGTCTATCAATGCTCCAGAAAGTGACTTTATTTACTATTTATTAACTAACAAAAATGGCAAAATGTCGTTCACAAATGATTATTCTGATTTTATTAATATGAAAAATAAAGCAAAAGAAGATGGAGTCATTCCATAATGGTTTCAACAAATGATATAAGACCAGGTCAATCTATTGTTATTGATAATTCTGTATATTTAATACTTGAATACCAACACGTAAAGCCAGGTAAAGGAAAAGCTTTCGTTAAAACAAAACTTAAAAATATGACAGAAAGCGGAGTAATAGATAAAACATTTAGAGCTGATGAAGATATTGAGCAAGCTTTTATTGATAAGCAATCTTTTCAATACCTTTATAAAGCTGATGCTAATTATATATTTATGAATAAAGAAACTTTTGATCAAATTTCAATTTCTGAGCAAATTATTGATAACAAGTATTTGTTTATGAAAGAAAATCAAGAAATTACAATACTACTCTATAAAAATAATCCTATTGATATCTTATTACCTCCAACTGTTGAACTAACTGTAATTAAAGCCGAACCTGCTGTTAAAGGGGATACAGTTACTTCAACAAATAAAGTAGTAACATGCGAGACAGGGCTTGAGGTAAGCGTACCAATGTTTATTAATGAAGAAGAAATAATAAAAATTGATACAAAAAATTCTTCCTACATAACAAGAGTATGATTAAAGATTTTAGACATGTATGTTTCGAAGAAATGTTTGTTAATGATTTAATTGAGATTAATATTGATAATAATATTTTATCTGAAAATCAAAAATTACGAGCGGAACAATTGATCTTAAATACTAAAGAAAATATAGAAAGAATAGAAAATTCAATTAACACTTATTCAGATAATTGGAACTATGACAGAATAGGCAAGGTTGAACTAATATCATTAAAACTGGGCATATCTGAATTAATTATGAACTTAACTCCTAAAAACGTAATTATATCTGAGTGGGTTAAAATTACAGACAGACATTCATCTTCTAAGGGCGCAAAGTTTGTTAATGGTATTTTGGATAAAATAAGTAATGAAATATAACGATATTCTTTCAGATATAAAATCAATCAAGTTGAAAAGAGAAGACTTTTTAAATAAATTTGATAATCAATATGATTCTGTATATGATTCCCTTATCGAAGCAACACAAAATAATGTTTTAAATTCAATAAGAGTACATAAATACTTAACAAACAATAACAAATTAGGAAAAGTTAATACTGCTCGTTTTCTAGATAATATAAATTTAAATGAAAATACAAAAATTATAGAATTAAAAGAAGTAGATATCATAAAAATAGCAAAATATAGTAGCGAACAATGATAATTATTTTTAGTGGTCCATCAGGTGTTGGTAAATCGACTATTATAAATGAGTTAATTAAACAGAAAAATTTATACTTTTCTATATCTCACACAACAAGAGAAAAAAGACACAACGAAAAAGATGGTATTGACTATTTTTTTGTTAAAAATAGTGAATTTAATGATTTAATTAAATCCGATTTTTTTATAGAATACGAAAAATATGGCACGGATTATTATGGTACGGGTAAAGATCAATTAAATAATGCAGAATTAACAACTGTTTTAGATGTAGAGGTTAACGGAGCAACGACACTTTTAAAGCAAAATCCAAATTTTGTAGGAATATTTATAGATATCGAAAATGATGAACTTATAAATAGATTAAAAACTAGAGGTCACAATGCAGAATTTATTAGTAAAAGAATGCAACTGGCTTCCGATCAGCGTAGTAAAATTAATGAATTTGATTATATAGTTAAGAATGTTGATATAAATACTACTGTTAATAATATTCTTGATATAATATGTAACTTAGAGGAATCATGATAAAACCACCAATTGAAGAATTATTAGAAAAAACACCAGGAAGATTTGCACTAGTAATAGCATCTGCAAGGAGAGCTAAAGATATTAACTCATACTTTAATCAACTAGGAGAAGGAATTGGTGCATACACACCACCCCAAGTACAAAGTTTGAGTAGAAAACCATTGACTGTTTCATTTGAAGAAATTGCTGCCGGTAAGGTTGAGGTTTCAGAAAAAGAGTAATTCAATGAAAAAGAATTTACTACTTGGTGTGACAGGTAGTATTGCTGCTTCAAAAACAGAGGAACTTCATTCATTACTTATAAATTCTTACAACATTAAAATCATTTCTAGTACTGAAGGTCTAAAATACATAAGCAAAAGTTTCACAACTAAACATAATGTATTAACTTCATGGGATGATGCTCCTGGTTCACCACATATTGAATTATCACGATGGGCTGACAGAGTTATAATATATCCGGCAACAGCTAACTTTATTGCAAAATTAAGTAATGGTATTTCTGATGATCTACTTTTATCAACAATGCTTATGTACAAAAAAAGTATCTATATAGCACCAGCAATGCATGAGGAGATGTATTTAGATAAAGAAACACAGGCTAACATTATAAATTTATCAAATAAACATATTTTTTGTGGTCCACGATATGGAAATTTAGATATTGGAGATCAGGGGTTAGGAAGACTTTTAGAACCTACTGAAATTCTTGAAATTATAAATAGTAGTAATGAAAAGGTGATTGTAACTGCAGGACCTACTTATGAGAAAATAGATGCTGTAAGAGGTATTACAAATTCATCAAGTGGTAAACAGGGTAGAGCAATAGCTTTTGAATTATTATCAAGAGGATTTGAAGTTATATACATTCATTCTGATAAAATTGATCCCGTTCCTCACGCTAATAACGTTAAATACACCTCTTCTAATGATTTAAAAAATGAAATTCTAAATAATATTGAAGATGTTACAAAAATATATATGACATCAGCTGTATCTGACTTCATACCAGAAATACACAAAGGAAAATTGAGTAGGAAGAATGGTGAATTGAGTATAAAACTGTCACCCAATATTGATATTATTAAAGCAATTAAGGAAAAACATAAGGATATTAAAGTGATAGCTTTCTCTGCACAGTTAGATAATGATTTAAATTACAAAAAGATATGTGATAAAAATAGTGACTTTCTTGTAATAAATAACCTGCAGACAAATGATTTTGGATCAGATAACAATAAAATTTTCATAATTGATCAAAACAACTTAATATATGAATCAGATAATGAAAATAAAAATATAATTGCTAACCATATTATCAATAATACTTTGTAAATATTGTGTACGTCAATGTTGAATTAATCTATAACAATACATATAAATTTATTCAATTTACGTATAAAGTACCTAAGAAATTTATAAATAAAATAAAAATAGGTTCAATAGTAGAAGTTATTTTTAGAAATAAAAAATATAATGCAGTTGTTGTTGAAACTAATGTTAAATTATCAAAAACTATAAGCACTAACGAAGTTAAGAAATTGTTATACAACTTATCTAATAAGCAATTTGATTTTATAAAAATACTTGCAATTTCAAATTATCTTAACATGGGCATATTACTTTCAAATATATTTAATTTAGATAAATTTGTAAAACAAGATAAGATTAATGACAAAAAATACGAACTCAAGGAAATAAAAAGTTTAAAAAATAACATTTCAGATAACCATAAAAACATATTTATAGTTTCTTCGTTAGAACAATGTATGAAACTAAATAATAGGTTAACAAATGATAATATACATATCGATTTTTTTCAAAAAACTGGTGGTAAAAATGAGATTGAAAATATTTTATCTAAAAAGTTGAAAGTTAAAAACATAATTATTCTTTCTAACAATTTCAACTATTTTGAAGTTGAAGATGATAGTATTTTTCATTTTTATGATACTAATAACATCGCATTCAACCTTCCAAAACTAAATTCTATGAACATCGTTGAATTAGCAGTTTATAAGAATATGATTTTTGGTGGAAATTATATATTTTATAACAAATTTCCAGCGCTTGATGTTTTTAACTCTATCCAGCATATTAATAAAATAGATATTGATAATAAAGTAACTTACTTATATGGAAATAATTTAGAAGAATGTATTAATATATTTCGAACTAAATTTGATAGTAAACTTATAAAACCATTTACATTTTCTGAAATAATAAAAGATAAACTTTCAGGTTATAATTTTGCTGATAATTTTGATGAAAAAGAAAATAATATGTTTCTATTACTTAATCCTAAAATATCAACCAATACAACACTTAACTCAATAAGATTAATATCCTTATTAAGGCAGTTAGAATTTTGTAAAAATAATGATATTGAAGTAACGATGCTATCAACCAAAGATCAAAATTTTAATGATCTATTTTCTTTTGACAATATCGCAAAATTGGCAGGTAAGGAGATTCAAGAACGTGTTGAATATGGTCCCAACATAAATATTAAAGTTTTTTCTTTTTCAACAAAGACAGAATATATTAATGAAAAATATAATGACTATATATTAGGTCCTAAAACTAACAATGATTTATATGAGTATGAAATCAGATTATTTTTAAGTAATAATCTTAATTACAATAAGATAATGAGTTTATTTTCTGATGTAAGCAAGTTTGATCCAATAAAAATTAGAAATATTTAAAATGCTAGACATTGTTACCTTCGGACATCCTTCATTAAAAATGAAATCTAATAACGTTACTACTTTTGACAATGAGTTAAAAAACCTTACAGACATGATGTTGGAGATTATGTATGCTGCTCCGGGAGTTGGTTTAGCAGCTCCTCAAATAGGAATTAATAAAAATGTATTTGTATTCGATGTTGGTGGTGGTCCAAATATAGCAGTTAATCCTAAATCAATTAAGAAAACTGGCAATATTAACTTTCTTGAAGGTTGCCTTTCTCTACCAGGATATTATTGGGAGATATCAAGATCAGAATATGCAAAAATGGAATGTTTTGACTTAAAAGGTAATAAAATAATTTATGAAGGAGATGATCTTCTTGGTAGGGTACTTCAACATGAATTAGACCATTTAAAAGGTAAGGTTTTGCTAACATGTCTCGATAGAAAAACACGTAAACAAGCTTTGAAAGATATTTCACTAAATGGTTTCCCAGGTAAAGATGTTTAATTATTTTTTTGGTTCTGATAAAAGAAGTGTGGATTATCTAAAATTTTTGCATAAAAAAAATAATGAAATAACAGTTGTGACAACAGAACCTGTAGAAGCAGGTAGAGGAAAAAAAATGAAAGCAAACGATATTGAATTATTCTGTATTAAAAACAGTATCAATTTTAAATATTACAATCAAAGCGATATATATGAAGATATGGTAAATGCTTTTTGTGTCAGTTTTAAAAGTATATTCACTGATAATTTTTTAAAGAATAACAAAGATATTTATAATCTACATTTAAGTTTATTGCCAAAATATAAAGGACCCTCACCTGTTGAAACACAAATTTTAAATGGAGAAACTAAAACTGGTTATACAATATTCAAAATTAATAAATATGTTGATACTGGACCAGTTATGTACTCTAAAGAATTGAACCTATTAGAAACTCACTATGCATCCGAGATATACAAGTTAATTTTTGAAGATTTTATAAGCTCCTATGATGAAATAATTAATAGTTCAAATCCTTTAGAAAACCAGAATGATATTAATGAAACTTTTACTAAAAAATTTGAAAAGAAAGATTTATGCGTAAATAATGACACTATTGAAGTAGCTTTAAAAAAAATTAGAGCATTTGATTTAATTGGACCCGCATATTATGTTCACAATAATAAAGTTTTCAAAATCCATAAATATACTTTGGAAACCCATGGTTTAGAATTTAAACTTTTAGACGGTTATATTTATCCTACTGAATTAACTCCTGAGGGTAAAAATAGAATGCTCGTAGTAGATTATGTAAGAGGTATTAGATGAAAATTTCAGCAAGCGTACTAGCTGCAGATCAAATAACTATATTGGAAGAACTTAAAATTAAAAAAGATAAATATGATTATGTTCATGTAGACATAGGTGATAATGAATTTTGTCCAACATATGGAGTCTCACATGAAATTGTATATAAGCTTGTAGAAGATTCTGATTTATTAATTGATTTGCATTTTATGACTAATGATTTTCCAGAACTTTTAAACAAGTTATTAAAACAAAGTAATAATGTTTCAAAAGCATCTCTTCATGCAGAATCAAATTCAATTATTAATTTCCTAACTGAGATGAGTAAACAAAGCAATATCGAAACAGGTATCGGAGTTTTGGCTTCTTCAGATTTAAATATCTTAAAAAGTTTTATAGATAATGAAAAATTTAATATTCATTATATTTTGTTACTTTGTGTTGAACCAGGTTTTTCAAATCAAAAACCTATCGTATCTCCAGTAGAGAGAGTTAAGGAATTTAATCTATTATTTCCAAACTATGATGGTGAAATTATGGTAGATGGTGGTGTTAAAGATAGTATGTTAGAAGAACTAAAAGAGCTTAATGTAGATATATCAGTACAAGGTGGAGCAATTTTTGGTTAACAACTTAAATTATTTAAACCTTTCTAAGGGTATGACAATTGCTGCTATAGAAGCATTAAAGAGCAATCCTTTTCCTAATCCAAAAGTTGGTGCTGCTTTATTTGATAAAAATATGAATTTAAAAAATAAATCTTATCATGTACAAAAAGGTCAAGATCACGCTGAAGTAGCTTTAATTAAAGAGGCAAACTTAGAAGATAGTGATTATCTATATGTCACATTAGAACCGTGTTACCACGATGATACTTCGCCCTCATGCGCTAAAGAATTACTTAATACAAATATTAAAAATGTAATTATAGGCGATGTTGATCTTGACTCAAGAACATCGGGTAAAAGTATCGATCTTCTAACAAACAATGGAAAAAATATTTCAATAGAAGCAGGTGTTAATGATTTACTTAATCCGTATTATAAAAATGTAAGTAAATCTACTCCCTTAACTTATATAGGAAAAATTGGAATCTCAGATAATAATTATATATACGATTCTGAGTCTAAAAATAAATATATAACCAACGATATATCATTAGATATTTCGCATATTTTAAGAGCAACAGTTGATGCTATATTGGTAGGTAAAAATACATTTATTATAGACAATCCAATTTTAGATATTAGAAATGCTGATTTAAAAAACACTGCAAACAATCCATTAAAAATTGTTTGGTGGGGATCAGCAATATCTAGTGAAATTAAAAAAAATGATAAATTAAATCAATATATATTTATTGAGTCAAGTTCTATACAAGATTTGGAAGATATTTTAATTAAAAATAACTGTAGGTCAGTTCTTGTAGAGGGTGGTAAATATATACATGAATTGTTATTTACTAATAATAAATATTACAAATTTTATGAATTTCGTTCAAAAAATATTATTAAGAAAGGTCTATCTATGGACTACTTAAGTCAAAATGTATTTAACGATGTTTATAAAGAAGAGAATAAATTTCTCCTTAAAGATAATGAATTAGTTATTTATACTAGAAAATAATGTTTACTGGAATTATCAATAACATAGGTGTTGTTACAAGTGTTAGTGACAATTTATTATCTATTAATACAGAAAATAAACTATTTAAAAATATCGACACTGGAACAAGCATTTCTGTTGATGGAGTTTGTCTAACTTTAAAATCTATAGAAGACGATAATATTAACTTTCAAATTTCAAATGAAAGTATCAATAGGAGTATTATTAAAAATTATAAAAAAGATTCTTACGTTAATTTAGAAACTCCTGTACAAGCTAATGATTTCCTAAGTGGGCATATAGTGCAAGGTCACGTAGATGAAGTAGCCAAGGTCATTGATATAATTGAACAAGTAAATAATCTATGGGAATTTAAATTTTCAAGTAACAATTCTAAATATTTAGTAGATAAAGGATCCGTAACAATTAATGGTGTATCCCTTACTACAAACAGACCTAATGATCGTGAATTTACTATTGCTGTAATTGAAGAAACCTACAAAAGAACAAATTTTCAGTACTTAGATACTGGTTCTCAAGTTAATATTGAATATGATATTTTATCTAAATATGTTGAAAGTATGATAAATGATAACTGATATTGAAACAATAATAAGTAAATTTAAATCTGGTGAAATGATCATCCTTATTGATGATGAAGAAAGAGAAAATGAAGGTGATCTTGTAGTATCTTCAGAATACTTAACTCCTGATCATATAAATTTTATGATTACTAAAGGTAAAGGATTGGTTTGTGCACCTATTGCTACAGAAATATCTCAAAAATTAGATTTATCATTAATGACAGGTGTGAATAATGAAACCGAGACTCAATTTACTGCTTCTGTTGATTTAAAGGGCGATGGTGTTACTACTGGCATCTCTGCTGAAGATAGATATAAAACTATCAAAGGTTTGTGTAATGAAAATTCAACTAGAGAAAATTTTAATGTACCTGGTCATATTTTTCCTCTTCTATCTATGGATGGGGGAGTTTTGCGTAGAGCAGGACATACAGAAGCTGCTATTGATTTATGTAAAATATCAGAACATTATCCAGTTGCAGTAATCTGTGAAATAATTAATGAAGACGGCTCTATGGCACGTTATGATGATTTGATAAATTTTTCAAAAGAACATAATTTACCTATTGGAACGATAAAGGATTTAATTGAATACAAAATCAACAAGACTGATATGGTTTCTTTTGTTTCAAAAGCAAAAGTACCAACTGCATATGGTGATTTTACTGCTCATGTATATAAAGATAATTTAGATAACACTGAACATATAGCATTAACATATAATGAGTATCTTGGGAATAATGAAACAATGGTTAGGGTTCATTCCGAATGCCTCACGGGAGATGTGCTATTTTCTAACAAATGTGATTGTGGGTCACAATTAGAAAACGCTTTTAAAGCAATAACAGACAATGGTTCCGGAGTATTACTTTATATGAGAGGTCATGAGGGCAGAGGTATAGGTTTAGGTAACAAAATTAAAGCTTACTCCTTGCAAGATGATGGAGACGATACGGTTGACGCTAATTTAAAGTTAGGATTTAAAATGGACCATCGTGACTATGGGACAGGCGCTTTAATTTTACGTGATTTAGGTATTACTAATATGAACATTTTAACTAATAACCCATCAAAAAGAGCCGGATTAGAAGGTTTTGGTTTAAATATAATAAAACGTACACCTCTTATAGGTAATAAAACTAAGGAAAACAAAGCATATTTAGATACAAAACAAGAAAAAATGGGTCATAAGTTCACTGATGAGTAAAGTAGCTATTGTACATTCGGGATACTATCCAGACATAACTGAAAATCTATTAAGCGGAATAAATAAAGATATTAATAATTCTTTTGATCTTTCACTTTTTAAAGTTCCAGGTAGTTGGGATATAGTCTATAAAATTAATTCTCTATCAAAAGAATATAATATTTTTATTGCTGTTGGAGTTATTTGTAAAGGAGAAACTGATCATTATGAATATATATCAAATGCTGTAGCTAACGGTCTTATCAATATATCAATTAATAATTCTGTTTATATAGCAAACTGTGTATTGAATGTGCATAATCTAGATCAAGCAAGAAATCGTTCTCAAAGTAGTAAAAATAAAGGATCTGAATCCGCTAAAGCAATTAATTTATTATTTTCTTGATTTTATTTTTAATAAGATATAATTGATTAAGCGAACAATGTTCCACCCACTGTGAACAATAGTGGTGTTAGTAAAACAGCTTCGTGCTGTTTTTTTTATGAAAGGAGTACTTATACCGGAACTTAATATAAATGATGATATTAAATCTAAAAAATTATTAGTTATCGCACCTGATGGTGTACAAATTGGAGTTTTAGAATTGAAGAAAGCAATAATTGTAGCTGAAGAATTGGATTTAGATTTGGTTGAGGTTTCTCCAGAAAGTAAACCACCAGTTGCAAGACTTATGGATTATGGAAAATATAAATATGAATTATCTCAAAAAGCAAAATCATCAAGGAAAAATCAAGTAAAGATCAATGTAAAAGAGATGCAACTGAAGCCAAAGATTGATACTAATGATTTTAAAAATAAACTTAACCAATCAAAAAAGTTTTTAAGTGAAGGAGATAAAGTTAAATTTACAATGAGATTCAGAGGCAGAGAAGCAGAACATCCGGAGTTTGGACAAAGGGTGCTTGATAACTTTATAGAAGAATTAAGTGATATAGCTGAAGTAGAATCAACTTCTAAACCTGATGGTAAGTCTTTAACTATGGTATTAGCACCAAATGGGGTAAAAAAATGAAACATAGAACACATAAAGGAATGAAAAAAAGAATAAGAGTTACTGGAACAGGAAAATTTATGAGAAGAAGATCACATTCATCACACTATAAATTAGCTAAAGGTAGTAACACATGGGCAAGGTTAAAAAGAGATGTTGAGGCCTCTAAAGGTGACAGTAAAAAAATAAGAAAGTTGTTGAGTTAAATGGTAAGAATTAGTACATCTGTTAGTAGTAGAAAATCAAGAAAGAAAGTTTTAAAAAAAGCTAAGGGCTATACAGGAGCAAGAAGTAAAAGATTAAGAGCTGCTAAAGAACAAGTCATGCATGCTGGTGCTGATGCATTTACACATAGAAAAGATAAAAAAGGTGATTTTAGAAGATTATGGATTAGCAGAATAAATGCTGCTTCACGTTCACACGGATTATCTTATTCAAAGTTTATTAATGGATTAAACAATGCTGAGGTAAAGGTTGATAGAAAAATTCTTGCTGATTTAGCTATAAACGACCCAAAAGGATTTAAAAAACTTGTAGTTTTAGCAAAAAAAAATTTAAATGGCTGAATTAAATTTAGATAAAATATATTCTTCTTTCTTATTAGCTATCGAAGAAACTGATACACTTGATAAACTAATTGATATTCAAAAAGAATTTCTAGGTAAAAATTCTGTAATTTCTGAAGAACGTAAAGGTCTTGCTAACTTAAGTGATCTTGATAAAAAAAAGTACGGAAAAAAAATCAAAGAAATTACTGAAAATATTGTAAATGACATCGAATCTCATAAATTAAAACTAGTTAAAGCAAAATATAAGGACAGAGAAGAAAAAGAATTTACAGATATTACTATTGATTGGTTTGAAAATACTGGAACTAAAGAACACATAATCTCATCAGTGATGGAAGAAGTAGTACAAATATTTTCATCTATCGGTTATACAGTTGCTCATGGTCCAGAAGCCGAAACTTCTTGGCATAATTTTGATGCTTTAAATACACCTATTTGGCATCCAGCAA
>Ga0208408_1000613_pt1 | contig 22439 bp, 19 predicted proteins | sample ETNtaG_4_FD_185776 | JGI IMG/M metagenome (GOLD analysis project Ga0208408, IMG submission 185776) | Marine microbial and viral communities from oxygen minimum zone, Eastern Pacific Ocean - ETNP201406SV67 (SPAdes) (version 2) | ecosystem: Environmental > Aquatic > Marine > Oceanic ... | reverse complement strand
TGAGTCCTGTTATTTTGGTGGGTTAATTCATGAGCTACAATTCTCGATAAATTCATAACTGCTCCAAAAAGTCCAGCATGCTCATTTCCTTCTTCCAGTCTTCGTTTGACTGAACTACAGGCAGGAGTTATAGTAATTATTCCTTTTCTGTTATTTCCTCTGTAAGTTGTTGCTGGTTCCTCCTCTCTTATTAATTGTCTTATATTAAATCCTAGTGTTTTTTTCTAGACCGGTGTGCTTCCAAAAAGAGTTTCTTTCAAACAAAGCACAATAGAACTGTTCTACTGCAAGTTCGAGATATGTTTGTTTATAGTGTTCGTCCTGTTTAAGTGAATTTGTTGAATCTGCTTTTTGAATAATTTCAGATTCGTATTCAATATTTTGTAAGTATTCATCCATTTTTAAGTTAGACAACTAATGTAATGCAATTAAAAGTCTTACTATCTGACTTTATAGTCTTCTCGCGAAAACTAAAAATGCTGTATGTCCGATTGCCTGAGATTTTGGTCGAGATATTCTTTCTTTGAATGCCCACTCTCTTTCTTGAATTTCAACTATTCTGTCTACAAGAAACTTGTTTTTCTCTAAGAATTTAGAAAATTCCATGACTTGAGAAACTTGCGGTAAATACGCCACAACATATCCGCCCGGTTTTAGATTTTGACGAATTGTTTTTACTTTCCACGGTTCTGCTAAGTCAAGCACCATTAAGTCAAAATTCTTTTCTTTGATATCTTTGTATGCGCTTCCGTGTTTTGATGTGACTTTTAGTCCTAAAAATTTGAAATTTTCTTTGGATAGTTTGTAATTTGCTTTAGATTTTTCATAAGTTACAACTCTTCCTTTTTCTCCGACAATATTTGCTAAGAATGATGCCATCCATCCAGTTCCCGTTCCTGCGTCAAGTACTTTTGATCCCGGTCCAATTCCCGTTTCAGTAATTATTAATCCTGCATCTTTTGGTAGAATTATTTGTGGGCCTCTCTTTGTTTTTTTCATCCGATCAAATAGCGTTGGTTCAACTGCAGTGAATTTTGTTCCGCTTGTTGAGGTTAATGTGTCTCCAAATTTCTTGATTTTTCCAAGATCTATTCCGCCTTCTTTTGTGTGGAAGATTTCTTTTCTTGCTTTGACCAAATATCTAACTTCTTTTCCAAGTAGTAGAATTGCAGTTCCTTTTTTCATATAATTCTGAGGGGAAAGAAGTATTTAAAACATTGGCTATTAATAGTTGGATATGGGTCTGAAATCCATCTACGAGAAGAATTGGAAACGATTTATGATTCTTCCAATTGGATTTTTGATTTTTTCACTTTTTATTCTTAGTAATAATTATGCTGCTACTGGAGACTTTATTGAAAAAGATATTTCTCTGAAAGGTGGATTCTTAGTTACTATTGAAAGTTCTAAGGTTATTGATATTTCAAGTGCTGAGGAAGAATTGAGCGCCAGTTTGAATGAGCAAGTTAAGATTCGTGAACTTAGTAGTCTTGGATCTGGTGGTATTGTTGGATATTCATTTGAATATGCTGGAGAAAATATTGATTCTTTAATGGAAAAAGCGGGCACATTGGTTGGAAATACAAACCGTGACGGAATGAGTATTGAAGAAATTTCAAGTGCGATTAGTGAACGATTTTGGAAGGGAACTATTCGAGCAATTATGGTTGCGATTGGTGCTATGTCTCTTGTCATGTTTTTATATTTTAGAAAATTAGTTCCTGCTTTGGGAATCATTATTTCAGGAGTATCAAATATTATTGGTACTTTTGCAGTAATGAGTTTGTTAGGAATTAGTATTTCAGCGTCAGGTATTGCTGCGATTTTAATGTTGTTGGGTTATTCGATTGATTCAAATATTGTTTTGACTGCTCGTGCGCTTAAACGAAAGGAAATGGTATTGAATGAGCGAATTCATTCTGCAATTAAAACAGGCTTGACAATGTCAGTTACTTCCATTGTTGCGTTGTTTGTTTTATATTTAGCAAGTACTGCTGCGATTTTGAAAACAATTTCACTGATTCTAATAATTGGATTGCTACTTGATCTGATGTACACTTGGATTCAAAATGCAGGAATCCTTAGAATGTATTTGGAGAGGAAAGGATGAAAAAAGATTTGATGAAGATTGTGTTTTCTGGAAGAGTCTTAGTATTAATCTCAGTATTGCTTATGTCTTTATTTGCAATCGCGCCAAACTTTGATGCGGATGGTCTTGAGGTTAAACGCGTGGATGCAGACAGTAGTGCTAGTGTTAATGGAATTGAAGCAGATATGGTTTTGTATAGTTTGAATGGAGTTAGAATAAATGACTTGAATGATTTTCAAAATTCGCTGAGTAGTTTTAAGAATGGTGAAATAATCGAAGTTGTTACAGATTCTGGAAGAAGTAGTATTGTTTACGATAATGGAATTGGATTTAGTATTGGTGAAATTCCGACTTCTAATTTAAAGAAAGGTATTGATTTGGTTGGAGGAGTTAGAGTTGTTTTGAAACCCGATACCGATGATGAGGCTCAAATTTTAGATATGATTGATTTGATTGAACAGCGACTTAATGTATTTGGAGTTGCAGACCTTTCAATTCGTAATTCCAAAGATTTGGAAGGAACAAATTATATTATTACGGAAATTGCTGGTGCATCAAAAGAAGAAGTTTTAGATTTGGTTGCGAAACAAGGAAAGTTTGAAGCTAAAATTGTTGATGAAGTTGTGTTTACTGGTGGTACAGATATTAAGTCTGTGTGTCGTTCTGGTGAGTGTTCAGGTATTCCTCTTCAGCAAGGTTGTGGTCCGGGAAGCGAAGGTTGGAACTGTCAGTATTTCTTCAGGGTGGATATTAGTCATGAATCTGCTAAGAGACATGCTGATTTGACTTCGGCGTTGGATGTTGTTGATGGTTATTTATCTGAAAAGCTTGACTTGTATTTGGATGATGAATTAGTAAATAGTTTGTTTATTTCTGAAGGATTACAGGGAGACATAAGTACTTCATTTACGATTCAAGGTCCAGGAAGTGGTTTAACTGAAGAGACTGCAATTAGAGATGCTTTAGACAGAATGAAAAAGATGCAGACTCTTTTGATTACTGGAAGTTTGCCTTTTTCAGTTGAGGTTGAAAGAGTTGATGTTATTTCTCCGACGCTTGGAGATAACTTCTTTACTAGTTCATTGATGGCAATCATCTTAGCAATCTTTGCAGTTGGAGGAGTTATTTTTGTTAGATATAGAAAGGCTTCAATTTCAATTCCTATTATTATTACTGGTTTAAGTGAAGTATTTATTATTCTTGGATTCGCTGCGTTGATTCGACACAATATTGATCTTGCTTCTATTGCGGGAATTCTTGCTGCAGTTGGAACGGGTGTTGATGATCAGATTGTTATTACTGATGAAGTTCTACATGGTCGTCGGAATGAGGAGAAATGGTTGAAGAGAATGAAGAATGCGTTCTTGATTATTTTTGCTGCTTATATTACTATGCTTGCTGCAATGATTCCTTTGTTCTCTTTGGGAGCGGGAGTCTTGAAAGGTTTTGCTTTGACAACAATTGTTGGAGTTACGATTGGAGTGTTTGTTACTCGTCCAGCATATGCAAAGATGCTTGAAGTACTTATGGAGAAAGATGAGTAAGCTTCTCTTTGTATTTTGCTAGATTAAATTCCCATTCGCAAGTTTTTGGATTGAAAAGTTCAGCGTAATTTAATTTCATATTTATTTCGTTGTTTTGCTTTCTTCTGAAGATTACTTTGTTATCATACTCGTTGTCAATATATTTTGGAAGAATTTCATTTGATATTTTTGTTTGGCTTTCGAGATTTGTTGTTAATCCAATTCTTAGTTTGCTAGACAACTCCGTTGGTAAGTAAAAGGAAGTTATTACTGCTTTTTGTGAAATCTCTTTGAATAGTTCTTTAATTTTTTTGGGATTTTTTAGTTTGATAAATATGTTTGCTACGACATTTTTGTCATCATTAAAGGGTCCATAAAAAACTCTCACTTGTCTAAACAGTTCATCATGCGCCAGCTGTATATCTCTTACTGATCTTTGTACAAGTGCAACACCTGCGCCGTCATGCTCACGAATTTTTGATTTTTTCCTTTTAATATAATTCCACAAATTATCTTCAAGATTGTCTCGGATTGCATACCATACTTTGTGGGAAGACCATCTTTTTCTTGAATACTCTACGATTATTGGTAATATAATTGGATTTTTTTCTATAATTTTGCTTAGTTTTTGCTCAGAAGGTTTCTTAAGCGCGTAATCAAATAAAGATTCAAAATGTGAAATATTATATGTTTGATTGAACCTGAAAGTTCCTTCTGTATTAATTACTTCGTGAAACGGTAAATAAGAATCCGCGACTTGATTATATGGAAATAATTCAAAATCTTGAAGTAGATTAAGTTCTTTTGCTTTATTGAGGAATTCTTCCAATTCTTTTTCTTTTCCGATTGGAATTGGAAAATGTGTTCCAGTATATTTTGTGAATGTTGTTGCGTTGTATCCGTAGAAAGGTACTACCGAATAGGGTATTGTAGTTAATAATTTGGGGTGTGCTTCTTTTAGAAGTACGTATATTGTTTGGAGATTTAAGCTTGCATAATTTATCCTGGCGTGGAATGCAATGTTATTTCCTAAATACATGAACCATCTTTTGATTGTTCTCTCGCTTACTTTTTGACCTCTTGTTTCGAGGAACTTTGATATATCTAAGGGTGGTCTAATTTTTGGAGTAAAGGTTAAATTGTACATGAATTCTAATAACTCCTTGCTGTATGTCTTCAGGGCCATGTTAACTTGTTAGTTTATTGAATAAAATAACTTTGATTCTGGAACATATAAAAAATGAGCGAGATTACCTTCTCGCTCGACGTGCTGTTGTTCGACGTGCAGAGGCTGCCCGTCGTCTAGCAGTTGTTCTTCTTGCAGCAGTAGTTCGTTGTGCGGTAGATGTTCGTCGATTTGCTGTTGTTCTCCGCGCACTTGTTTTTCTTGCTGTTGTAGAACGTCGTGCTCTTGACGTTGTTCTTCTTGCAGCAGTTCGTTTTGAACTTGTTCGTCTTGACCTGCTTGTTGAAGATCTTCCTAAGATTCTTCTTAAAAGTGATCTCATAGGAATCTATAGTCTCTGGAATATAAAAACTTTATGTGCTATCTCGTGGGAACTGTTAAAAATAAGGTTTGAGAGTATACTTTATGGTTTTGGAGTCGCTAACGAGTGCAGAATATGCTGAGAAAAAGCCGGCTGAAATGTTTATTGTGGCATTTGCTTACACTACGATTGCAATTTTGCTTTCTCTCTGGGTTTTTGCTGAATATGCTGGTTTGACCATGGTATTCTTTACTGTTATGGCAGCCATACCTTTAATGATTAAATTAATTGTACTTGAGGAGCGTAAACTTTTTTCAAGGGCACACGAAGTCACACATAGAGAGACTATTCCATTTTTTATATTCTTGTTTCTTGGAATGGTTTCAGCATTTACTTTCTTTTTTACAGTATTACCTGAGGCAACAGTTAATCAAATTTTCAATGTTCAAATATCTACAATTCAGAGCGTTAATAGTAATATTATGAATCAGCTTTCTGGGCAATTCTTTGGTGACTTTTTCCCGCTTGTTATTTTTAATAATTTGAAAGTTATGACTTTTGCTGTATTGTTTTCATTTATTTATGGTTCAGGTGCAATTTTCATTTTGACTTGGAATGCTTCAGTTTTGGGTGTTGCAATTGGGAGTTTGATACGAGAACTCGTTAGTGCTGCTGCTGTAAGTGTTGGTGCGGTTGGTGTTGGTACTTATTTTGGTGCCGTATCGATAAGTTTTGCCAGATATTTGATTCATGGTATCCCTGAGATTGGAGCATATTTTGTTGCGGGCCTTGCGGGAGGAATAATCTCAGTCGGAGTTCTCAGATATCAATTATTTGATGAGAAATTTATGGTGGTTATGAAAGATGCTTTATTTTTACTAATTGTTGCAGTTATTTTAGTTTTAATTAGTGGTGCGATGGAAGTTTTAATTTCACCTCTTTTCTACGCATAGTTTTTTAAGTCTTAGTCCTCTGGGTTAGTTATGGTTGAGAAGGACGATAATGAATATGTAGACTTCGGTGAATCCATTGCCAAATTAAAAAAATCTTGGGATAAAATTAGTTCTTATAAATATCTTGAACATATTATTTTGTCAGTTATTATTGGTATTTCTTTCTTTGTTCGCACACGGAATCTGGGTGCTTTGAATGGAAAGTATTTAGTTGGACTTGACCCGTATTATTATTTCAGACTTGCTGGAGATGTTTTGGAAAATGGGAAAGTATTGTTGTTTGATACTTGGCGAAATCCGCCTTTGGGTTCTGAACGAGGATTTGATTTATTTCCATACATTATGGCTTATTGGTCAAAATTCTTAGCGCTATTTGGCGTTTCACGTGAGATGGCTCATATTATTTATCCTCCCATTTCTATGATTGGTATTTTGATTTTCTTCTACTTATGGCTGAAATTACTAGTTGGTAAGCGAATTGCAATTGTTGCTTCATTATTTTTGGCAGTGATTCCAGGATTTGTGTTCAGAACTGCTGCCGGTTTTGCGGATCACGAAGCCATTTCGATTATGTTTATGTTTATGTCTCTTTGGTTGTTTACCAAGGCTGATTTGATGAAAGTTTCTCGAAACAAATATTTGATGATGTTTGGTTCTGGACTTGCTGCATTCGGAATGGGTGTAACTTGGGTTGGTTATCCAATGCTGATTATTGTTATTTCAGGATATTTGTTGAGTAAAATGTTACTTAGTAAATCTCGATGCGGGTATCCGAAGTATGTTTGGTTCTTGACCTTTGCAATATTAATGTCGTTGGCTGGTAAATTACATTGGAAGAGTTATGGTTGGTTAATTGGATTCTTCGCATTTGGAGTTTTGTTAGTTTATGATTTGTTGAAGGATAGAAAATTCTTTGTTCCTAACTCAATATTATCTTTGTTTGTTGTTGGTATTGGGGGGTTATTTTTGAATAGTTTGTTTGGCTTCTTTGATATTGGAACGTTTATTTGGGGAATATTAAATGCTGCGGGTGGAGACAAACTTGCTGGAACTACTTCGGAGATTGCAAGGACGTATGTAACTTCAGGAAATAGTTACTTGGATAATTATGGTTACTTAACTTTCATTTCATTGTTTGGCGTTTTCTTCCTTAGTTGGAACTTATTCTCTGGTGTTGGAAATAAAATTCGAGTTATTTTGAGTTCACTTGCAGTTGGTAGTATTTTTGTTATAACGATGGGTAATTGGAGTCGTGATTTTGAAATTCTTGGTAGCAATTATATTTATTTGATGTTGGGTATTTTGTTTGGACTTGTTTCTTACTACTTGTATTTGTATTATAACAAACGTAAGGTGTTTGATGTTTTGTCTGATTTGAAAAATATAAATTTAGTAATGCCAATTATTTTCTTTTTGGTTATGGGTTTGCTAGCTAGAACTGCAGTTAGATTTATTTTTGTGTTTGCTCCCGCCATCGCACTGCTTTCAGCAGTTGCGTTTGATGATTTCTTAAAACACGCTAAGCGTTACAAATTTGCACAGCTTGGTGTTTTGTTAATTATTGGTTTACTTGCGTTCAGCGCATTTGGTCAGGCTGCAAAAGTTAGTGGTTCTATGCAATCCGGTCTTCCGGGAATGTGGGAAGATTCAATGGATTGGATTCGTGAAAATACACCGCCGGGTTCAGTAATCTCTCATTGGTGGGATTATGGTTATTGGACTCAAACTATAGGAAATCGACCATCGATTAGTGATGGTGGTAAGCCGGGAGGACAATTTTTCATTTACACTTTGGCAAGATATGGTATGACTGGAGATAATATTAAAGAAAGTATGGAATATTTTGCTGCGCACGAAGTTGATTATCTTCTTTATTCGAGCGAAGAGTTAGGTAAGTATGGTGCTTTCGCAACCTTGGGTTCCGACAAGTATAATGACCGACTTTCAGTTATTGGTACCTTTGCATTACAAGGTCAAGATGAATCTCGGGACGGTCAGAAATTAACTTATAGTGGAACTTGGCCAATTGATTCTCCAATTATTGAAGGTAAACGAGTTATTCCGTCGGGAAATGGTAGAATAACTAAATTTGAGTTATATACTGATGCTTCTGGTGAAATAATTAGGGCGCCAGTTGCTACAGTTGTTGCAAGTGGATTTGAGAAACGGTATGAAGTTCCTTGCTTGGTTGGTGATGGCGTTGGTGCTGTTTTTGAAACAGAATTTGAAATTATTGATGGTTGTATTAAATTGATTCCAGGTGTTCAAGGAGAATATCAGAATCCAATAGCAGGTATTTTATTTATGTCTGAAAAGGTTAAAGATGGTTTGTTTGCTCGACTTTACATTAAGGGTGAAGAGCTTCCTGAATTCACTCAAACATATTCTTCAAATGTTCCTATAATGATTTATAATGGGCAATTGGTTGGTCCAGTAAAAATTTGGAGATTAAATTATCCTGACAATTTGGAAAATATTGATAGATTCCTGGATAGTAGCAAGATGCCTGAGTTTGAAGAAAATTATAATTCATGAGATTAATTAATTGGTGCAAACAAAATTGGATGTTTTTGGGAGCTCTTGGTTTTTTGGCTGCATTGAATTATTTATATTTGAGTCCTTTGGAAAGTCTACCCAGTCCAATTTATGGTGGTGATTATTATTATCAGCTTGGTCAGACAAGTCATTTCAAATTTGGTGGAAGTCCTTTTGATTCCGCAACAATTTTGGGTGCTCTTCCCGGATATTTTGTTCTTTATACTTTGGGTGCGGGATTAATTGCTAAATTGGGATTTGATGTTATTTCTGCACATTTTATTTTTTCATATTTAGTCTTGTTGCTTGGTGGGCTTGTGTTTTACAGCTTAGTTAAGAAATTATTCAACTCAAAAATTCTGGGTGTTGTTGGAGTGTTGGTATTCTTTATGGCTGACAAGTTTCCGATTTTGAAATATACTCCTTTTTCTGAAATGTTAATAATGCCTTTTGTGATGTTACTATTGTTTAATTTTTTGAAAGATACATCAAAAAAGAATGCTATATTTTTAGGACTTGGTTACGGTCTTGCTGGCTTGGCACATAGTATTTCATTTATTGGAAGTACTTTCTTAATCTTCGCGGCATTTTTGTGGTATGGTTTGAGAAGTAAGAGTAATTTAAAATCAAAGTTGATGCCTTATGTTATTGTTGCAGTTGTTGGTGGATTAATTTCAATGGTTTATTGGGCTACTCCAATTTTTGTTCATCAGGGGCAGACCAGTTTAAATTATAATGAGTGGAATAATCCTGATTGGTCTGATTCTGGATTTCAATTTGAATTTGTTAAAAATGTAATTGTTGGAGGTTTGTTTAGTTTTGGAAATGTTAGTATTGCTTTTGTTTCATTATTTACTTTGCTTGGTTTGATTGGTTTGTTCCTACACAAAAAATCTAAAGAATTTGGTACTGAAAGTTATCTCAAGTTTTTGCTAGCAAGTGGATTAATTATTACGCTTCATTATCTTTTTACTACTAATTTGTTAGGAATACATTTTATTCCAGATCGAATGAATACGATGTTAATGCTTCCAGTTTGGAGTTTACTTTTTGTTTATGGCGTTCGGTTTGGTTTTAGATTTAGCAAGAGTTTCAAATTAACGCGAACACAATGTGTTTCACTTGTAGTTCTTGCTTTATTGGTTTTTCAGGTAAGCGCATACGGTGTTAAGTCTAATGGGCAATGGTACCAAGGTGCGCGAAATGATTTGCCAATACATGTTGTTGGTGCTTCGGATTATTTGATTGGAACTGGTGATGTTAATGATGTTATTCTTACTACAAAGGAGCTCGGATTTTCAATTAATGCGTTTAGTGGTAGAAAATTGATTTCAGTGCGTCGTGCACAAAATGATCCATTTATTGATATGGATTCTCGTGAGATTGACCATGCAATTATATTGTATGGAACTGATGATATTGTTCGTAGAAATTTACTTGAAAAATATAGTGTTGATTACTTGTATTGGGATCAATATTGGTTCCAAAGTGAATATACTTTTGATAACTCAGGTCAAGTCGTTGGTAGTTTTGATCCGTTGATTGTTTTTGATTCTGAGGAAAATCGTAGAATTTTAAACAAGAATGGTGTACAATATTTCCCTCAACATACGTGGGTTGATCCTGCTCTTCGTGGTGACGAATATAGAACTTTTGATTTGCTTTTGATATCTCCAAGGAATTATCGAAGTTTTGCAACTCCTTGGTCTTCAGGACTAGATAAATATTTGACTGAAGTCTGGCGATATGATGGAGAAGGTAATGTGTTGGGTAAGATTTACAAAGTCGAGTTGTAGCTTAACCATATCTTTTTAAGTTTCTCTCTGAGTTGGAATTATGCGCACGATACTAGTTACGGGTGGAGCGGGATTTCTTGGAAGTCATCTTTGTAAATCTCTTTTGGAACGTAATGGAAATAAAGTAATTTGTCTAGATAACTTCTTTACTGGGCAGATTGATAATTTGAGAGACTTAGAAAGCAATCCTAATTTTAAGATTGTATCTCATGATATTACTGATCCCCTTATTGGGAAGATTTTAGAACATGTTGATGAAATTTATAATCTTGCTTGTCCAGCAAGCCCAATTCATTATCAGTTTGATCCTATTGAAACTATTAAAGCAAATACTATTGGAGTAGTTAATGTTCTTGAGTTTGCACGAGTAAATGGTGCAAAGATTTTACAAGCTTCAACTTCTGAAATTTATGGTGATCCTGAAGTTCATCCTCAAGTTGAAAGCTATAGAGGTAATGTGAATACTCTTGGTCCGAGAGCTTGCTATGATGAAGGTAAACGTGTTGCTGAAACGTTGTTTATGGATTATCACAGAAAATATAATTTGGATATTAGAATTGTTAGAATCTTTAATACTTATGGTCCAAATATGGCTCGAAATGATGGTCGAGTTGTTAGTAATTTTATTATTCAAGCTCTTAAGAATGAACCAATTACAATTTATGGGGACGGTAATCAGACTCGAAGTTTCTGTTATGTTTCTGATTTAGTGAGGGGGTTGTATAATGCGATGAATTGTGAAGATATTATGCCAATTAATTTGGGTAATCCTGATGAATTTACAATAAAGGAATTGGCTGAGAAAGTTGTTGAAATGACTGGTTCAAGTTCAGAAATTGTTTATCATGATCTTCCAGTTGATGATCCACGACAAAGAAAACCAAATATTGAGCGTGCAAATTCTGTTTTGAATTGGTCTCCAAAAATTAAATTGGGTGAGGGTTTGAAGAAAACTATTTCTTATTTTAAGAATTAATCATTTGTTTTAATCCTTCTCGAAGCGTTGTTTTTGGTTCCCAGTCAAGTTTTGTTTTTGTTTCAGAAATATCAGCTTGGAACTTTCCAACCTCTCCCTGTCTTTCAGAAGAAATATTTATGTTTGAATTTGAATTTGTTAATTCCTTTATCAAGTTTGCAAGTTCAACTAACGTTGTCTTGATTCCAGATCCAAGATTTAATGTTAATCCAGACTTATCTTTTAATTTTACAAATGCATCTATTATGTCGTCAATGTAAACAAAATCGATTATTTTTTCAGAACCATATAATTCAACATCTTGATTGTTCTCGAACATATCTATAAACACCGGTATTACTCTTTCAACATCTCCGCGCCCATACACGTTGCTCATTCGCACAAGGTTATAATCTAGCTCGAAAGATTTTCCGTATGCCTTGATAAGTGATTCACCTGTAAGTTTTGATGCTGCGTAAGGATTTTCTGGATTTAATTCTGCATTAAGTTTTACTGGTAATTTAGTTTGGGTTCCATAAACTTCTCGGGAAGATGCAAAAATTAATTTTTTATTATGTTTTGTACAAGCTGAAACTATATTTTTTGTTGCTTCAATATTAACTTTGTAAGTTAGTTCCGGATCTTCAATTGAAGTCATTACTTGGCTGATTGCTGCTAAGTGATATATTACATCATTTTTTGAGATTAATTCTTCAAAGTCGTTGGTGATGTCTTGTTCAATTATATTTACTTGATTATTGAGCTTTATGTTATTTTTTCTGTAAAAATTATCAATTATTGTGACTTCATGTTCGGAACAAAGCCTATTTGCGAGATATTTGCCTATAAAACCGGCTCCGCCAGTTATTAGAATCTTCATATTGCTTCCTTTTGAGTAAATTTAATAAAGGTTGTTAAGTAGAGTACTTCGATGCCAAGAAAAGCCAGAGAAATGATTAGTTTTCTGATGCCTGCTCTTAATGAAGAGGACGCATTACCTGTTGTTATCAAATCTATACCTTCTGCTAAATTGAAGAAGGCCGGTTACAATGTTGAGATTGTAGTTGTAGATAATGCAAGCACAGATAACACCTCAAAGGTTGCTAAAAAACTTGGTGCACGAGTTGTAATGGAGCGGAAACGTGGCTATGGTTCCGCATATAAGAAGGGTTTCAGATCAGTTAAAGGCGATATTGTAATCACTGGAGATGCAGATAATACTTATCCGTTTAGAGACGCGCTTAAGTTTGTAAGAATACTTGAGAAGGAAGATCTGGAATTTATTACTACTAATCGTTTTGCAAATATGGGTAAAGAATCTATGACTTTCAGAAATAAATTCGGTAATTATGTATTTAGAACTGCTACGAATTTATTATTTGGGTTGAGACTTGATGATTCTTGGTCAGGAATGTGGATTTTTAGAACTAAAGCTTTGAAACATTTGAATATTACAAGTGATGGTATGCCTTTATCTCAAGAAATTAAAATTGAAGCATTCACTAAGTTGGGTGTCCGTGCTAAAGAAATTCCAATTAATTTTACTAATATTCGAATTGGTGAAGCAAAGTTAGAACCTTGGAAAGATGGTGTTAGAACTTTGAAGTTCTTTGCTAGAAAAAAATTAGGTTTGTTGCGTTAATTATTTTTTGAACGTAAATTTTGAGTGTAAACCATAACTATAGAATGCTACAAATATTGCAGAGATTAGTTTTGCGAGGTGTGCTTGAATCCCGAAGTTTTCCACTATGAAAATTATAATTGCTGTGTTTAGTAAAATTCCACCGATGCTTACTCCTGTAAAAATTGATGCTTGTCTCTTATAGTTGTTACTGTATTGTTTGAACGTGAAGAATTTGTTCATGAAAAAATTGTATGTGTATCCAATCGCTTCAGCAAAAATTACTACAGGAATATAAAATAATGCCATTACATTATTTAGAATGTAAATTAATGACCAAGTTATGAATGTCGCTGTTCCGCCAACTAACAAGAATCTTATGAGTCTCCGGTGGCTTTTCATGTATAAGATTGTTATATAAAACTTATAAATAGATTGTGTGTAGTTTTTTGATGTCCAAGAGAGCAAAAGTTTTTGCAGTTGTGCCGGCATATAATGAAGAAAGTCGGATTTCTAAGGCCATTAAAGATTTGAAGAAATATAAGTATAATGTTGTTGTTGTGGATGACGCTTCAGTTGATAATACTGTTAAAGTTGTTAAGAAATTTAGAAATATTGTCCTTGTTGAACAGAAAGTTAATCAGGGGCAAGGTGCTGCGCTTAGAGTTGGAATAAAGCGTGCTCTAAAAGAGGGCGCAGATATTATTGTGACGTTTGATGGAGATGGTCAACATCAAGCTAAAGAAATAAATGAGTTGATTGCGCCAATTGAGGCTGGCGTTTCAGATATTTCATTAGGTTCTCGATTTCTTGGTAAGAAAACTGACATGCCTTTGTCTCGTAAAATTTTGTTAGGGGGTTCGGTGTGGGTTGAACGAATATTCTTTGGAATAAAATTGAGTGATGCGCATAATGGCTTTAGAGCAATGTCTCGAAGTGCTGCTAAAAAGATTAGAATTAATGAAGATAGAATGGCTCATGCATCTGAAATAATAAAGGAGATTTCTCGAAACGGACTTCGATATAATGAAGTTCCAGTTAAGATTATTTACAATAAAGATACTATTGAAAATGGGACGGGTTCATATCGCACAGCCATCGGTGTTTTGTTTAAGATTGTTGGATGGAGATTCTTTGGTTAAATTTGCTTAATGATAAGTAATAAAAGAGTTGAGTGTTGGGGCTTGTTAAATGGTTGATTATCTTCGTAGAGTTTTGAAAGGTGGTTCTTACTACTTTATTGGATTAATTATTGCAGGGATTTTTGCATATACTTCTAGAGTTGTATTGGTTAGAAATTTGGCTCCTGAAGATTATGGTTTGTTTGCAGCAATATTTACTTCAATTGCTTTCTTTCTATTTTTCAGAAACTTTGGATTGAATATTTCAGTTGGGAAATTTATTCCTCAGTTTAAAGTTAAGAAAAAATATTCTGAAATTAAAACTTCAGTAATCTCCGTACTGTTATTTCAATTGCTAATTTCGAGTTTATTTGTTATTTTATTTTGGTTATCTGCAGACTTTCTAGCTTTAAATTATTTCAAAGATCCTCGTGCAAGTTTTCTAATTCGTGTATTCTCTTTCTACTTTATTACAAGCATATTTTTCAAGAACCTTTCTTCATTCTTTAAAGGATTCCAAAAAAATCGATTACAATCACTTATTGAACCAGTAAAAAATATCAGCATACTCACCATGATTGTTGTGTTTATGTATCTGGGTTATGGTGTTCTCGCACCCGTTCTTGCTTATGTGTTTGCGGGTTTGATTCTGTTGTTACTATTTATTTATCCAGTTCTAAAAACATTTAATTTCTGGAAGTATCCTTTCAAAGAGCTTACTGTGTTTAAGCGAATGTTTATATTTGGACTTCCAGTTATGATGACTGGTGTTGGAACTAAATTTGTTAGTTACTTTGATACTTTAATGTTGACTTATTTTTCCGGCCTGGCTGAAGTTGGAGCATACAATATTGTTCTTCCAACAGCATTACTTTTCATGTTGCCTGCTTCTGCAATTGGTGCAGTCTTTATGCCTTTAATTTCTGAGTTATCTGCCCGCAAAGATTTTGATCGTGTAAAAATAGGAATGAGTTTGTTATACAAATATTTGTATATGTTTAGTGCTCCAATAATTTTTAGTTTGTTTATTTTTGCTGATATTCTTATTGAGAAATTATTTGGATCAGGATATTTGGTTGGAACAATGGCATTTAGAATATTGTTGATAGGTGTTTTATTAAATATGTTGTCCGAATTAAATAATCAGTATCTGATTGGTACTGGTTTTCCAAAGCAAGTGTTTTGGGTTATGTTCTTTGGTTCAATTCTTAATGTTGTTCTGAATATCTTTTTGATTCCGAAGTATGGACTTTCTGGTGCCGCAGTTGCCACTAGTTTGAGTTATTTTCTGATGTTTACAATTTCTACCTCTAAAGTTCTTCATGGAACTAAAATGAAACTTCCTTTGTTTAATTGGAGTGTATTGCTTCTTGGTTTGACAGCTTTTGTAGGTGTTGTATATTTCATTAAAGGTTTGGTTGCGTGGAATGTTTGGATCGAGGGTGCAGTTTCATTGTCGGTCGGTTATATAATTTATCTATATGTTTTGAAGATTCTAGGTGTTTTGGATGTTGAAGAAATTAAATCGTTTGTTCGAAGAATAACTAATTAATACAGCTCGAGATATTTGTCAGTTATGAGTTTTACATCAAAGTCTTTTGCTCTACTTTTTCCATTTTTTGAAAGATTATTCTGTAGTTCTTTATTGGTTAGTAGTTCTGAAACTTTATTGTATAAATCAATTGAGTTTTTTGGTTTTGAAAATAAGATATCTTTTCTATTTCTGAACAGTTCTTGTGTTTCAGGTAGTTTTGAAGTTATTGTTGGTATTCCCATTGCCATACTTTCAATTATAGATAAAGGGTTTGATTCTGTTGCATCTAAGTTTGGGTAGGGAAAAACAGTTATGTGTGCTTCCGATAAATAATCAATTAGATTCTTTTCATCAAGAATGATTTTGTAGTTTGTTTGATTTTTTAATTGTTTGTCAATTTTCTTTTTGTTTTCCTTGAACGCTTCTGAACGTTTACATAGAAATATGAAGAATGTGTTGTCTTTAAATCTTGGAATTATATCTACGAGATATTTGTATCCTTTCCGGTCTGCAAGTGGTCCGTAGAATAATACCACTTTTTTGTTTTTGGATTTGTTTTTGGATTTTGTTTTGAACTTATTCAAATCAATGTGTGAGTTTATGTACTTAATCTTTGATTTTGAAGTTCCGTATTTTGTTATGATTTCTTCAATTGATTTGCTTCCTAATGTGACCTTTGATAATAAATTTAGAATTGGTGATGCTAAATAAGTCTTGGAGTATTTTGTTTTAGATTTTAATGTGTGTATTCTTTTGACTTTTTGTAGTGGTTTTCCAAGTATTGTTCTTGTTGCAAGTAACGGCGATGAGCTAAATCCATGTATTACATCAAATTTTATATTTTCACTCTTTTCTACTTTTCTTATGCCGGTTAAAGTGAATAATAGTTTGTTAACTTTATCGCCGAATGGCATCTTTATTCTATAAACTTTGACTCCGTTTATTGTTTCTCGTTCTTGGAGCGTTGGTTTGTGATCAGTTACAATTATTGTATTGTGACCTCGTGAGTTAAGCTCTTTTGCTAGTTGCAGAGTTGATAAATTTGTTGCTTCGACTTTGTTCTTATGAAATGCATTTATTACCAGAGCTATATTTTTCATTTTTCTAACTTTTCGGCTTGTTTCCAATCTTCTTCAGTATCGATGTTTACAATATCTCTATTTATTATGTAACTTGTGCAGCGTTCGCCAAATAAACTATTCTTTTCCATTAAAGTCTCTGGAGTTATAATATATATTTGTCCGTTTTTCCAATAAGTTTGTTTTAAATCTTGACGTCTTGTTGATTTTTTATCGTCGTTAATTGGTTCACTGTTTGAAACATTTAGGACTTGTCCGTTATCGTTTATTTCTTTTTGCCAGATTGGATTGAAATGTTTTGGTACTGGTGAAAGAGAGATTAAGGAGTCCCAGTTTCCATTTAGTACTGTTTCAATTGCTTCATCAATTTCTTTAGCCTTTTGAAATTGCGCAGTTGATTGTAAAAGTACGATTAATTTTACTTTTTTATTATTGTCTTGCAAGGTTTTTATTGTATGTTGTAAAACTGGAAGTGTTGGTGAATTGTCTTGAGCAAGTTTGTCAGGTCTGTCAATTATTTCAGCACCGTGTTTCATAGATACTTCTTTTATTTCTTTATCTTCTGTTGAAACAATTACTTGCTCAATATGTTTTGATTGTTTTGCTGCAGCGATTGTGTAAGAAATTAGTGGTTTACCATTTAGTAATTTGATATTTTTTCTAGGAATTCCTTTTGATCCGCCTCTTGCTGGGATGATTGCAATAATTCCTTCCATTAATAATTTAACCTCTTCTGAACTTTTATTTTTGATTCTGCCAGCGTATTTGCAATTTGTTTTGATGTGTCTGGTTTAAAATATAGCTCGCTTTGGTTGTAATTTCCGTTTTTTATTTGTTTTAGGATTGCTTCTTTTATTTCTTCAGAGTCGTGTGAAACATCAATTACATTCTTGTCTTTTAGACGTCCTTGTTGCCGAGTTCCAATATTTACTGCAGGAGTTCCTAAAAATGAGCTTTCCTTTATTCCTGCTGATGAATTTCCAACAATACATGCTGCGTTCTTCAATAGTTTTGCAAATAAAGTTGGATCTAGAAATCTTACAAACTGTATGTGATTTTGTTCAGTATTTTCTCTATAAACTCTGACTGCTTTGCTTAATTCGTCGGTTCCGGCATCAACGTTTGGCCAAATCCAAATTGTTGGCATCTTTAATTCATGAATTGCTTTAATTGTTTCTTCAGTTTGTTCTTTTGATTTTTTATGTTCAGTTGTAACTGGATGCTGTATAATTATTAGATATTTTTTTGATAAGTCTGGTCTTTCGCCGACTCCAATTGTTCCTCCTTTCCAAATTTCATTTGGATTAAAAGTTAGATCTTGTGAGTTTAGGAATTCTGCATCTGGACTTCCTACATTGTAAACGTTTTCTGGAATTTCGCCCATCTTTAGTATTCGTTCTTTTGATAATTCATTTGTTGCAAAATGTAAGTGTGCAAGTTTTGTTACTGCGTGTCTTACTGATTCATCAATTGTTCCAGTTACGTCTCCGCCTTCAATATGTGCTAAGGGAATATTTAGATAGGATGCTGCAATTGCCGGTGCTAAGATTTCATATCGATCTCCTCTGATTAATACTATATCTGGTTCTAGATTTTCAAATGCTGTTGAGAATTCAAGCAATCCTAATCCTGTGGTTTTTGCCATTGCAGTAGGTGTTCCTCCTTCGAGAAGCATTGTTATCTTCTTGTTTATTTTGAAACCATCTTCTTCTATCTTAGTCATTATATTACCATATTTATCAATAAGTGCTGAACCTGCTACAATTAATTGCAATTCTAACTCGGGATGTTCATTGATTGCTTTCAGAACTAGTTTTCCTCGAGCATAATGCGCTCTATTTGTTATTACAACACAGATTTTTTTCATTCGATAACCTCGATTGTGATTGGATCAAATCTTTTCAGTTTAACTTTTGTAGTTTTACCTAAAATAGTTGTAAATTCTTCAGAAGGCAATCCTCCGGCATGCTGTTGTGGACGCATTGCATAAATCATTTCTTTTGTGATTGTTGTCCCCGCAGGAATATTTTGTCCAGCCATTAATGACTTTCTGAACAAAGGTCTGAAAACTGCCTCATCTTCATTGAGTGTTTTTTCACTTGTTCCTAGACTTCTTTTTGTTAACTCTGAGTTTAATATTTCTTGTTGCTTTTTTGGATTTGATTCTAATTCTCTGATTCTTTTAACTAACTGTTTGAATTCTTCAGGAGTTTGTGATACTTTGTGATCTGCACCATAAAGTTCTCTTGATAAAGTGAAATGTTTTTCAATTACTTTTGCTCCCAACGCTACTGCTGCTACTGCTGCATTGTTTTTAATTGAGTGATCTGAGAAACCGATTGGGATGTCAAATTTTTTATCGTAGAATTTTATTGTGTTCAAGTTTAATTCTTCTGGTGGACAAGGATATTTGGATACGCAATGTAATAATATTAGTTGTACATTTTTTGATTTTAGAAATTCTATAGCTTTTTCAGTTTCTTCTAATGTTGACATTCCTGAAGAGAAAATTATTGGTTTTCCTGTTTCTGCTAAATAATCAAGAGTCACAAAATCGAGTATATCTCCTGATCCAACTTTCCAAACTTCAGGATTTAATTTGTTTAATCTCTTCGCTGCTCCGCGACTCATTGGTGTCGACATGAACAGTATATTTTGTGCGTCACAAAATTTCTTTAGTGGTTTCCAAAATTCAAGAAAAGGTGTTGCGTGTGTATTTCTAGAAACCCAAGAATATCTATCGGAACCTTTTTTTGTGAAATGTGGGGACGTGAATTCCATGTTTAGCACTTCATCATGAACATAATGGGTTTGGAATTTGACTGCATCTGCTCCTGCTTCTTTTGCCTCCAGAACTAACTCTTTTGCGTTGTCAAGATATTCTTCAACGGACTTTGATTCTTCAGTTTGGATAAAATTCTTTCCGATTTCTGCAATGATGAATGTGCGTTCTAGAAGTTTATCAATTTCCATGCGTTGGGGTTGGAACTGATGTTTTAAAGGTTATGAAAGAAAAATAGTTATAGGTTTTTGAAGTCTTTTTCTAGTCCATCTACGAGTAGTTTTATATTATGTTTATCTTTCATTAACTTCTCATATTTTCCTACAAAAAGCATTTGTCCTGGATGAGCTACTTCAATAACTGCATTGACGTATTTGTATTGTTGTTCTGTTGTCAGTTTAGTTTTGGTTGCTCTTTTTATTGTTGTAGATAAATCATAGAAATCTCTTACTTTTTCAAAATGATTAAATATGTCATAGTAAACATTTCCAAGAACTATTGCAGGTTTCTTGTGTAATAGTGCTTCCCAACCAGAGTTTGAATTAATTGTTATTACGCCTGTTGAGTTCTTGAGAATGTCATGAGTGTTTGTTTTTGTGTCGATAAGTCTGACATTTTTTAGTTTCTTTATTTGTCTAAGCTCTGAAAGTTTGAATTCTCCCTCTCCATTTGGATGTTGTTTGACATATAGCTTATATTTTATTGGTAAATGTTTAGAGATTGTTTCAATTAGTTGAAATTGATTATAATATTGTGGTGCGCGAAGCAATATTTGTGCATCTCCGCTTCTGTGTAGTGGAAAATAGAAGTAAGGTTCATTAAATTTTGGAGGTTCAGTTATTCGTTTAGCTATTGGTTTTCTTAAAGGTCGCATTCCTTGTTCTTTTCCAATATGCCATAAATTTGCATATGGATTTTTGAAGTGTTCATATCGCGCATTGGAATATATGCTTCTTATAAATAATGCCAGTTCTTTTAATCCTGGAACTTTGAATATTGTGTAGGTTAATTTCTTTTCTTTTTTTGTCGGAGTTAGGTATTCCTTAACTCGTTTTACTTGTTTTGGAGTTAATTTTTTATTCTTATTCTTTTTCCAATATTTTGTTAGTTCATCCCAGCGTCCCGCGGGGTCCTTTACAGTTACAAACGTATTTGGGATTGGATTAACTTTGTAAATCATTTGTACAGCTCCAAATTTTGGTGCAACATATCTTGGAACTAAATTTACAAATCGCTCTTGTCCTCCAAGAATTACATCTGGTTTATGTTTCTTCAAATATTCTTCCCAGAATTTGAAGTGTTTTACCAAATCTTGAAACGCATGTTTGCGGTTTTTAGCTGAGTAATTTTTGTCAGCAGTGAGAATTAAGTTCATGTTTGTTTTGTATTTATCTTCATATTTTTCAAGTTCTTTTTGTAAGTTATTAATTTTGTATGTTTCAAATTTATCAAGAATATTTTCCACAGTTTTCCCTCTTTGGTTTAGGAATTTTTGTGCTTTTCTTGAATAAGTAACATTCTGAACTGTGTATCCTCTTGATTCAAATTCTTCAGTAAGAACTAGCTGTCTCTTTGCAAAAGTTATTGAATTCGATATGAATATGATTTTTTGGACCTTTTTCATGGCGAGTTTTATTAATTGGAGTTATAAATATTATGAAATTTAGTACTTTAGCCTTCTGAAATGTTTTTTCCAGATTTGATTGTTTACGGTTTTTAGGTTTTGATTCAGAGTTCCAGAGATTAGTAATTGTGAATTTGGAATCTTAATCAATTGTTTATATCTTCTAAGTTGATCTTTTAGGTTTTGAGTGTCAATAGTTTTTCTTCGTTTTGTTAGCGTTGTTATATTTGTATTGATAATTAACGTTTGATCTGGTTTTGGGAATAATTTCAAGAGTACTCTCATTAATATTGATTTTTCAGCATAAGGATATTGTCCATATACATGATAAAAATATCTGTCGCAGACCACTAACTCCCGATTACGTAATTTTGGATATATTTTTGTAAAGTATGTTGCTAAATATTCTAAAAATAGATATGTAAAGAATAGTTCATACTTCAAACTAAATTTTGGTATTTTTTCAGTTGTTGCGGTTTGATATATTTCTTTTTTGGGTATTTTTTGTAATATTTTTGTTGTAGGTAATATTGGTTTCCATCCAAAATAGAAATAATTTGCTTTCAGTTTTAGTTTTTCAAATAATTTATTGTATGTTTTTGATGACTCCTTAGCGAGTGTTGATTTTCCCGAACCATTTGGTCCAACTAATGCAATTAACGCACCTTTTCTTTTGGGTGAAATGCGTTTGGTAAAAAATTGGATTACTTGTTTTGTTAGGAGTAGTTGTGTTCTTAAATTGAATAGTGGTTTTAATGGAATTGTTAATTTTTGATTAGTTATTAGTTTGTAGAAATTTGTTTTCCATTTGTATTCTTCTAATTGTAAGTTGATGTAATCTTCATCTAAGTTTTTGTTCTTGAAAATCTTTTTTTCAGTTTGAGTTATTTTTCTATTTTCAAATAATATGTGTGCTGCATGAATTAATACTTGATCTTCTTTACTCGGTATACTTACAAGTGAATTCATTTTCTTTGATCTTTCAGTTACTTTATTCTGATTGAGCGTCTTGATTCCTAGCCAAGCAATTCTTCGATGTAAATGTAATATTAGCATGAATTGTTTCTCATATTTTATGAGCATTGTTTTGAATGGTTCATTTTTTTCGGTTAAATAACTTTGATACTTGTTTTTTTGTAGAACTTTCATTGCTAGTTTGTAATCTTTGTTACTTCTGAATAAAATGTCAAGGCCTCCAATTGGCGTGTTGTATTTTTCTGTCTGCTTGAAAAGAACATAATCTATTTTTGATTTCTTTAGAATTGTTAATGGAAGTTTGTATACTTCAGGAATCTTGTATTCTTTGAGCATCAATGATTTTGATATGTATGTTTTATAAG
>Ga0208408_1000612_pt1 | contig 22463 bp, 22 predicted proteins | sample ETNtaG_4_FD_185776 | JGI IMG/M metagenome (GOLD analysis project Ga0208408, IMG submission 185776) | Marine microbial and viral communities from oxygen minimum zone, Eastern Pacific Ocean - ETNP201406SV67 (SPAdes) (version 2) | ecosystem: Environmental > Aquatic > Marine > Oceanic ... | reverse complement strand
GAAAATCTGAAAAGGATATACCAGTACAAATAAAATATATAAAAAGAATTTTAAAAATGAGATAAAATTTTTTTTTCAAACTTAACCTATAAAATTTCTCTTTTACCCACATGATTGGCTTGACCCACAACTCCCTCTTTTTCCATCATCTCCATAATTCTCGCCGCCCTATTGTATCCGATTTGCAACTTTCTTTGCAAAAAACTGGTAGAAGCTTTTTTTTCAAGTTTTACAATATTTAGTGCTTCAAAATATAATTCATCTTTTTTATTTTCATTATTAATATTTTTATTACTGTCTGATTCGTTATCTTTAATTACTGTAATTTCATCAATGTAATCAGGTTTTCCCTGTGATCTTAGATAACTATTAACCTTTTCTATTTCTGATTCCGTAACATGGGGACCATGAATTCTTACAATTCTGTTTGCGGAAGACATAAATAACATATCACCCTTACCTAGTAATTGTTCAGCTCCTTGTTCACCTAAAATTGTTCTACTATCTATTTTTGAACTAACCTGAAACGAGATCCGAGTTGGAAAATTTGCCTTAATGGTACCTGTTATTACATCTACACTTGGTCTTTGTGTTGCCATAATTATATGAATTCCAGCTGCTCTAGCCATTTGTGATAATTTCTGTATGTAGTTTTCTATTTCTTTGCCAGCAATTAGCATTAGATCTGACATTTCATCAACTATTAATACAATATAAGGCATGTGTTTCTTATTTTTAGAATTGTAACCATCAATATTTTTCACTCCTATACCTGTCATTAATTTATATCTATTTTCCATTTCTTTTACCGTCCATCCTAATGCGGCTGTTGCCTTTTTTGCTTCAGTAATTACTGGACACAGAAGGTGAGGTATTCCTTCATAGGCAGATAGCTCCAGCATCTTAGGATCAACCAAGATCAAGTTACATTTTTCCGGAGGATGTCTATAAAGCAAAGATAATATAATGCTATTTACACAAACAGATTTTCCAGAACCTGTGGTTCCTGCTATTAATAAATGAGGCATTACTGATAAATCTCCAACAATCGGGATGCCAGAAATGCTTTTTCCTAATGCTATTGGTAATTTTATTTCTTTTTTTTCAAATTTTTCATCAGAAACAATTTCACTTAAAAACACATTTTCTCTTTTAGTATTGGGTATTTCTATACCAACTGTATTTTTACCTGGTATTGTGGCGACTCTAGCAGAAACAGAACTAGTATTTCTTGCTATATCATCTGATAAGTTAATAATTTTTGATACTTTTATTCCTGGGGCTGGCTCGAATTCGTTTAATGTTACTACCGGACCATAACTAACTCTTTTAATTTTCCCCTCTACGCCAAAATCAAGTAGAATTTTTTCTAGAAATTCTGAATTTACATTTAATTCTACATTGTTGTAATTTTTTAAATTTTTATTTTTTTCTAAAAAATTTAACGGAGGCAGCTTAAAATCACCACCAGAAATGGCAGGTTCTTTCTTGGTAGCAAAAGGTAATATTTGCTGAGTTTCTTTTAGAATATTATCTGATAGATCTTTTATATCTGTATTTAAATTTACATTGTCAATCTTCGAATTATTTTCCTTATTTTTTTTTAAGAAATATATAATTTTCTTAATTATTAAGTAAGGAAAAGATAAAATTTTTGCAATTCCCCTTATTTCTATATTTATGCTTAATATAAAAAATGTAATCGTTAATAACAGAAGTGAAAAAAATATGTATTGATTTTCTGTTAAATTGGTAAGGGAATAAAAATTTTCTTTGATTATACGTCCAAGAAAACCACCATTACCATTGTCAATTAACCAGAAAGAGTTGTTATAGAAAATATTAATAAAAGTTGATCCAAAGATTGTATAAGAAATTGTAAAAAAAATTTTTGCTATAAAATTACTAATTTTTTTTCTTACAATAAGTGTTAATCCCCAATTTAATAAATTTATAACCATTAAAAATGAAATAAGACCAATCGATTGGAGTAAAAAATCTGAGATAACACTACCATAAAATCCTCCAATATTTTTGATCTCAACATCATCTGGGGTATATATAAAATTGGGGTCCGCGGGAGAATAACTTACAATTGATATTAAGAGAAAAATGCCAATTATTGTTAATAATATACCGGAAAATTCGACCAATCTGTTTTTAACAAAGTTATTAATCTTTATTAAAATATGAGAATTCATAATTTTTTTTATCAATTAATTCACTTTGTATCATTTATTAATAATTGTTAAAATTTATATTTTAATTGTTTATTTTTTTCTAAAACCTTTTTTACTCTTATTAGAGATATAACTGCATCTCTAGGATATTATCCAATAGCTGCCTTCGTTGTTAATACTAATCTATCTGTCCCATCTCTAAGTAATTAATTATAAATTCACTTGATTTTTGAAACTCTTGCTTATAAAAAATCGTTGTTTTATAATATTTTATTAAGCGGGAGTAGCTCAGTGGTAGAGCGAAACGTTGCCAACGTTTAGGCCGAGGGTTCAATTCCCTTCTCCCGCTCCAATTTATGGGAGCTTAATATGAAAAAACTTTTAATGTACTTATTTCTGGTTTTAGTGTTCTGTTGTAATACAGCACTAGCGCAAAGTTCACTACCCGAGTGTGAGGGAAGCCCTCTTATAATTAAGAAATTTTCAGTCATGGGGGGGAATACTGCAGCAAAGGTTAAGTTAATGAAATGGGGAAGTTGCCTTGGTACTTTAGTTAAAAAAAATGGCTCCCAATATGTTGGTGAATTTGAAAAAGGAAAATTTTCAGGGCAAGGAACCTACACATATAATGATGGGACATTATATGAAGGTAGTTTCTTTGAAGGTAGATCTGATGGTTATGGAACTATGAAATATGGTAATGGCGATATATATGCTGGTGAATTTGTACGTGGAAAATTTTCAGGATTAGGAAAATATACATTTTACGGTGGAGGATTTGATTATGGTATCTGGGAAAAGGGTGAGTTAATCGAACGACTTGAAGAAGGGGCCACGGCGCCCAAGAAAGAGTCTGAAAAAGACGAAGCTCAAGTAGCTAAAAAAGAAGAATCAATTAGAACAGAAAGTTCTCTACCAGAGTGTGAGGGAAGTCCGCGTGAGGCAAAAAATAAATTTTCTGTAGGTTTGATGATGTTTAAATGGAATGATTGTGAGGGTGTTGTTTATTATAAGGACGAACAATATGAAGGTGAGTTTGTACGTGGAAAATTTTCGGGATATGGAATTTACACTTATAGCGATGGATCGGTATATGCAGGAGAATTTAGCGGCGGCAAGTCTAACGGAAGAGGGACTTATACATTCCAGAGTGGAGAAAAATATGTTGGAGAATTCAAAAATGATCTAAAGAACGGAAAAGGGGTAGAAACACATCCTAATGGCAGCAAATATGTTGGTGAATTCCAAAAGGGCGCTTATCATGGAAAAGGAACTTTTACATTTACTGATGGAAGAGAAACCACCGGAGATTGGATAGAAGGTAGACCGAATGGACAAGTAGATATCGAATATAAAAATGGAAGTAAATATTCAGGACTCTATACCAAAGGTCAACGCAATGGACAGGGAACCTTCATTACTTCTGATGGAATTGTTCAAGAAGGTATTTGGGAAGAAAATAAATTGATTGAAAAAAATGGACAGGCAACCTTTAGATATGATGATGGTGGAATGTACGCTGGAGAATGGATAGAAAATAAAAGAGATGGGCAAGGTACTATGAAATTTAAGAAAGGACATCCTCAATACGTTAAATACGAAGGAGGATGGAGAAATGATAAAATGTTCGGGCAAGGAACCATGAATTATGTCAATGGAGATATATATATTGGCGAATGGTTCAATTCTAAAAGACACGGAAAAGGAACCACAACATATACAGATGGAGGAGTCGATTCAGGTATATGGAAAAGAGATAAACTAAGAGAAAGAAAGTAAAAAATATTAAATTCTTCACCACTTAACATATATTTGTTCATTAATTACGAATGATTGATCTACACAAAAAAAGTTGTATTTCCTGTCAAGATGGAGTGATACCTTTTGATATTTCTGAAATACATAAATGTTTAAAGAAGATAAATGGTTGGTATGTAAAAAAAAATAAAGATGAAGTTTATTTTCTTGAAAAAAATTTCAAATTTAAAAATTTTTCTGAAAGCCAAAAATTTGTTAATAATCTAGGAAATATTGCTGAAGCAGAAGGGCATCATCCGGATGTTATGTTTGGGTGGGGTTATGCCAAGATAAAAATATTTACACATAAAATTAAAGGACTTGCAGAAAGTGATTTTATTTTAGCAGCTAAAATTGATAAAATTTAATTTTAATGTCTGAAATGTCGCATTCCGGTAAATACCATAACTATTCCAGCTTTATTTGCAGCTTCAATCACCTTTCGGTCATTTATTGAGCCTCCTGGTTGAATTATAGCCCGCACGCCTGCTTTTACTAATTCTTGAATTGTATCAGGAAAAGGAAAAAATGCATCTGATGCTGCTACCGAGTTAATGATTTTTTCAGGCAAGAATCGAAGAGCTTTATCTGCTGCGATCCTACAACTGTCAATTCTACTTGGTTGTCCTGAACCAATACCAATTGTAGATTTGTTATTTGCTAAAACGATAGCATTAGATTTTGTAAATTTGCAAATATTAAATGCAAATTTGAGGCCAGCAAGTTGATTGGGAGATGGTTTTTTTCTTGTTACCGTTCTAAACTTCTTTTTATCGAAAAGTTTATTATTTATATCCTGAGCCAAAAAAGAATTTCCAAAAAAAATGTAATGTTTACTATCTTTTAAATTAATTTTATTACAATCAATTAGTATTATTTTTTTTCTCTTTTTTAAAATTTTTAGTGCTTTTTTTTGAAAACCATTGGCTATTATTACCTCAAAAAAAATTTTGTTTAATTCTAAAGCTAGTTTTTTTGAAATTACAGAATTGATGGCTACGACGCCACCAAATGCACTTATAGGATCACACGCTAAAGCATTTTTAAAAGATTTGACCCGATCTTTTTCTATTGAAGCTCCACACGGATTAGCATGTTTTATTATGACTGTCCCTTGATTTTTTTTATAAGAGGATACAACGGCTAGAGCAGAATAAATATCGTTGTAATTGTTGTAACTGAGTTCTTTTCCATGAAGTTTTCTTAAACCCAAATTATTATCGATTTTATACAAGTTTCCTTGCTGATGTGGATTTTCACCATAACGAAGACTTTCAACTAATTTTCCACCCAAGGTTTTTTTATCAGGAAATTTTATTTTAAGTTTATCATTTAACCAGTTTGCGATAATAGAATCATAATATGCGGTAAGACCAAAAGCTTTTGCCGACATTAGTTTCCTGAAATTTATTGATGTTCTGCCATTATTAGTTTTCAGTTCATTTGAAAGTTTTGAGTAATCTGAAATACTAGAAATTACAGTAACGTCATTAAAATTCTTTGCTGCTGCTCTTATTAAAGTAGGTCCACCAATATCAATATATTCAATTAACTCATTTAAACTAATTTTTTTATTAACTTTTTCCGTAAATGGATATAGATCTACAATCACTAGATCTATATCGGGTATATTTAATTTATATAAAGTTTGTCTATGCTTTTTATTATTTCTTATACTAAGTATCCCCGCATGAATTTTTGGATGCAAAGTTTTTACTCTTCCGTCAAGGATTTCCGAGAATCCAGTGTATTTTGAAACCTCAGTACATTTATAGTTCATTCTATTTATTTTCTTATATGAGTTACCCGAACTAATAATTTCTATCTTATATTTTTTTAGAACGGGTAAGATAAATTTTAAATTTGATTTATCCGAAACAGAAATAATTGCTCTTTTAATTTTTTTGAAATTCATCTTTAGGCTATTCTTTCGATTGACCAATTGACTGAGATTTTTTTTTCGTTTGAATTGCTCGAAATGGATACTGATTCATTATTTATTATTTTACTTTTATTACCAAAAAAAATATTTTTTTCAATTTCAAAATTATGTGTACTACAATGCAACATCCATCCTTCACCATTTGTTAAATTAATCAAAACTGAATTTCCAGCTTTAGTTTTAACAATTTTATTATCTGGATAAATATGAAATCTTACAGAAAAAGTTACTGGATTTGAATAGTTTTTAGTTTTTTTTAATTCATCTGTACCAAAAATTTTGTCTTCTCGTTTCATAATTTTAATTGATCTTGTGTGCGCATAACCGAATTTTTTTTCATAACCATTATGTGACGCAGATAACAAGTAAGAATTTTTGTTTTCAGTATAACTTTTGTTAACAACTCTAAGTTTTTCCATTAATAAATTACCATAAATTTCATTTACAATATTATTTTTTTGAAAAATACATGACGAAGTATCATTCATGTATAAAGTTGAATGAGCGGCTGTTGATCTACTTAGCGATTCAAATTTTGAAGATAAGTATTTTCCATACCCAGAATTGGATATAATTTTGTGTTTTCCAGAGAAAAGTTCAATCGCTAAACAACCTGCCTGATAATATCTTGCAAAGTTGTCGGTGGGAGGATTTCCACAGTCCATAAATAGTTCCAATTTTTTTTTTTTAATTTTTATTAGATCGGCAATCCTGTAACTTTTATTATTAAATTTGTATTTTAGATTCTTTAAGAAAATATCGTAATATTTATAATTAATTTCCGTAGCTCCGTTAAAAAGAGGAAACTGTTTATTTGAACATGACAAAAAAGAGTAACAGTTTCCTATTCTGAGGATAATTTCATCCAAAAAATTTGGGACAAACTTTTGAGCTTCTTTAAGGCACTCCCTTATTAAAATCAAATATTTTATACAAATGAAAACTTCTTCCGGGTTTCTTGATTTGGGAAAGCCCGATTCATCAAAATAATTTATTATAATTTTTTCTAATTCTTTTATTCCGATTTTATAATTTAAATCATTTTCACTAAAAATTATTCCTGATAATATTATTGCCGTACAACAAATAATTTTAGTAGAATCATATGGCACATAGCTTAAATTTTTTATTAAAAAATTTGATTGTTTTATTAAGCTTGAAAAAAGTTTTTTATTATATGTTTTGTCAGAGTCTTGCAGGATTATGTCAGAATTAGATGACCAAGCAATTATTCTATTACCAGTGATTTCCATTTTCCATGTATCAGGATCATAATTTGAAAAATTATTTATCCAGCTGCTAATAATATCTTTTATGAAAATTTTACTATGTTTTCTGTCTAATTTTGTTAACCAGAGAAAGCTGTGCAGATTGGAAAATTTTAATTTATCTTTAGAACTTATTTTCCAAAGAGATGTCGTTGATGTATTGTTGATATTATAAAAATCATTTTTTATTGTAGTTAAGGATTCACATAAAAACGAACTGGGTGTATAAAAAATTCTGGAAGGGATATATGTAACTAATTTTCGGTTATAAAATAGACTTTTAAGGTAATAATTCTTAAAGACCAAAAGAGGCAACTTCAGAACAGATAAAAAGTATAGTTTAATACCTTTTAGTCTATACATTTCTTTAACTCGTTCTTAACAATTGAATATTTTTTTTTAAGTTACCGTTATTTTCCTTAAAAATTGTATTTCCAGAAACTAAAATATTTGCACCAGCATTCTTTATAGCCATCGAATTTTCAAAGTTGACACCTCCATCAATTTCAATTTGAACTTTGAGTTTTCTGTTGTCGATTTCTTCTCTTAGCTGTTTTACTTTGTCCAAGGAACTGTCAATAAACTTTTGTCCTCCAAAACCTGGATTTACACTCATTATCAGAACTAAATCAATCAAATTTAATACAGGTATAACTTTATTTACTGGAGTTTTAGGATTAAGTGATACTCCGGCTTTTTTATTAAACGACTTAATTTTTTTAATAGAATCACCCAGATTGTCAGTTGCTTCTGGATGAATTGTTATAATATCGGCACCCGCTTGAGCAAAATTTTTTATAAAATTATGAACTGGTGAAATCATCAAATGTACATCAAAAGGAAGAGATGAATATTTTCTTAGTTTATATATTACTTCTGGACCAATAGTAATGTTTGGAACAAAATGTCCATCCATTACATCTATGTGTATTAGATCTGCCCCTGCTTTTTCCAGATCCTTAATTTCACTACCTAATTTACTGAAATCTGCAGATAAAATTGATGGTGCTATTTTGATGGAAGACATAGGAAAATTTATATTTTTATATTTGAATTATGTCAAAAAAAAAGAAGGGCGGAAATTCCCGCCCTTCTCGAATATGTATTAATTTAATCGTTAAGCTCTTGCGTCTCCGATATCTTCTACTAATGCACTTACCGATTTCCTAGGAATGGTAGACATTTCCATTTTGTAGGCTAGGAACCACATCATTCCAACTCCTAGTATCCAGAAAAGAATGTGCCAAGCCCAGATGGAAGGAATTCCAAATGTCCACGTACTGATATCATTTGGTGATCCAAAGATATCGTTTCCTATAACAGCTCCTGGTCCAATTCCGAAAAATAACCAAGCAATAGTTATAATCCAAGCCGCCGGTTTTAAACTTTGCTTTTTCGCCGGTAGACCAGCTGTATCTGCTAAGAAGTCGTGGTATTTTTGTCTGTGTGCACGAGCCTTTTTATCATTTTGCGTCATGGCAGAAACAGGTATTGCTACCAATAGGTTGAAGAAAATACCCCAGAATGCTGAATGCATCGTCCAAGGCCATCTACCCCAAGGAATAGCATCGCCAAATAAATTTTGGCCGATACTTTCCGTCATCATAACACCTACAATTCCTGCTAATAGACCCCAAGATACTCCTTCTTTAGTCAACCATGGGAAATAACAAACAGCAGCCAATGGTACCCACATTTGGAAACCAAACGCTACGGCTAATCCTCCCAATAGAACCAGTGCATCTTGAGAGAATGTTGCAACCATTAAAGCTGCTCCTACAACTACTACAACACAAATACGACCCACAAATTTTTGTTCTGCGTGAGTCATTTTTGGAGAGAAGAATTTCTTGTAGATATCTCTAGTTAACATTGATGCGCAAGTTGACATGTATGCAGCACCTGTTGATTGCATCGCCGCAAGCGCACATACCGCAAGAAGACCTACAAACCATGGAGCCGCATCCCCAACCGTATTGATAAGGTAAGGTACAAGAGTTCCTTGTCCACCTTTACCAATCGATTCTGGAAGTACATTTGATATATTTACTCCTGCTGCATTCACAACTGGATCCGCACCTAATATGTGTGCTCCCATTCCTTGAGCTGCTGTAAATATGAATAGGGCAAAACCTATTCCTAATGAAGAAGCCCAAACTTGTTGTGGTGCAAATGGTTCAGGGTCTTTGTTTGAAAACGCCCACATTGAAAATGCTGGTGAAGAATGAATGCCCATAAGAGCAAACATATAAGTTAACACCATCACTCCTGTCCACAATCCACCGACTGGAGTTTCTTTTCCCAATCCTGCCGTAAACTGTATGACACCCGGTATTGCAAAGTATGCCGAATAGTTGTCACCTGGAGTTCGCCCCCACTTGGTGCCTTCTACCAGAGCTACTTTTGCTAAACCTTCGTTCAATGCGTCCCAACCTCCAACGAGGTCGTACGTAATGAAACCAATTGCTACAATTCCAAACCATAAAAGTACACATTGCAGAGTATCCACGTAAGCCACAGATCTTAATCCGCCTAATCCTACGTAAAGGGCCACGATAGCAGCTAGTACCCACGTACCAGTTGTAACGCCCCATAAGCCGTCTGATAAAACATTAAATAGTTTTCCAGATGCTGCAAGTTGTAAACCTAAGTAAGGAACTGAGAAACATAAAGCTACGACAACAGTTAAAATACGAACCATATCACCTTTAAAGTAATCGGCTAACATTTCTCCTGGTGTTACGTAACCAAAACGTTTTCCAAGTATCCATTGCCTTTTTAAAAACATCACTCCAGTAAATGGAATTGTGATGACGTAAAAAGAAGCATATGCGTATTGGAAACCGTCTCTATAAATTAATCCTGGGTGACCCATAAAGGTCCATCCAGAAAACGATGTAGCTGTGGCGGCCAGCACGAATACCCACATTGGAAGTTTTCTTCCCGATATGAAATAGTCAGATGCCGTTTTCGCCATCTGTGCTCCTCTTACTCCCCAGAATATACAGTACGCCCAGTAGAGTAGTACGAACACTATCAGCCACGTTACTTTTGCTGACATAAAGGTTTCCCCCTTTAGTTTTTTTTAACTTGTTTTATAAAACACAAACGCTCTAAACAATACGTTTAGAGCATTTGCTAGAATCCTGCATAATTAAATGTTCAAAGCAATATTTTTTTGATCAATAATCATTTATTTTAATGCAACTATTAATTGAAATTGTTGTTATATGAGTGTTATTTTAAGTATATAACTAGGTTTATATGAATTTTGTATCTTTCTATGTCGCCTTTCATGACCCGATATGGGTTATTGTTTTAAGCACAGCTTTATTTTTTCCAGTTCGGAAGCTGATCTGGGTTTTATATGTTAGAAAAAAACAAAAATCTCAAACGACAGTTTCAGATGATGAAAAAATAATTTTAAAAAAAAGAGCAACATTAACTTCGGTGCTTTTATGTATTGTTTTTAGTTATCTATATGTAAGTCAGGTATTTAATTAATGGATGTTAATGCAAATGTACTAAAAAGATTTGTCATATACATGGCGATATTAACTTTTGTAATGTTTACGGTATGGGCATTAATCAGATCCTTTATGAATAGACCTCCCGGAGACTATGAAACGGAAGTTTGTGATATGCGTTTGAAAGATAAACTTTACGATAAAGCAATTGAATCAGCTAATATTGCATTAGAGAAAAGTCCTGATCATCGTGGTGCTATTATGTGTAAGGCTTTGGTTTTCATTTCACAGAACATGTATATGGAGGCAAATCGAGAACTTGATTACTTGATAGATTTTTTGGAAGAAAATGTTGAAGATGACGATCCTACTGGAAGAGGAACTTTGGCTGCAGCTTACGCCAACAGAGGTATAATTAAAGACAGGAAAGAAAATTATGAAGGAGCTTTAGAAGATTATTTAAAAGCAGTTCAAATAGACTTAGAAGCCGTTGGAGGTCCAGGTTTGGGTACCGTAATTCTTAATTACAAATTTAAATCTTCTTCGGTAAAAGAAAGAGCAATATACATTCATGAGCAGTTACAGTTACCGGAAAATGAAAGAGTTTTAAAAATAAAAGAATTAGACGAAGGTCAAGTGATGCATAAACCTGGAAAACTTTAGAAACTTATAAGGCCCAACACATCTTTAAATAAAACCAACACAAAATAAACTGCAGCAATACACCCGAAAAGAAGTCTCACAAAATCTTTTTCTCCATCAGGGTTTTTATAAGTAATTCCATGGTGAGCAATTAAAGCTGTTGCAACCAAAAATATGATATTGACCAATTTTTCGTATTCCGGTGGAATAAAATCGAACATCAATTAACTATTATTTTTTATCCTCATAAAGTTCAGGATATACGACTCTTTTTTCGATATACGGAGGATAGAAACTTGCTGGTTCTTCAACATAATTGGCGGCCATATAATGACTAATAAAAAAAACAAATATAATAATTATTGAATACTGAATTCCACGTTTTTTTCTTTGTCTATCATTATAAATTTGTTTACCGAATTCATGATCATAGATATGGTATTTCTCATCATATCCATTCAATACGTTTGCATTATCTAATTTGATAATATCTTTTGCATAATATATTACCCAGATAGGTATAATTCCCTTAATCATATATTCCTCAAATATTTTATTTATTTTGTTTTCTGGCAGTTTTTTTTTAAACCAAATATTGTAAGCTAATTGGATCAATTGAAATTCGCCTATTTGAAGTAAATTAGCGGCATAGCGTATCTCGGACCTTTTCGGGTCATCATCCCAGTCAGGTTTCATTAGGGTTCGTAGCAAACCGTTCATTTTATTAATTTATTTGTTCTGTCTGTTTTCTACCAGACTTTCAACAACAGTAGGATCAGCTAATGTGGTTGTATCGCCTAACTGATCATGTTCATTTGCAGCAATTTTTCTAAGTATTCTTCTCATAATTTTACCTGATCTTGTTTTTGGTAATCCGGGAGCGAATTGAATTAAATCGGGCGTTGCAATTGGGCCAATTTGTTTTCTTACCCAAAGTTTTAGTTCCCTATTGAGTTCACCTGATGGTTTTTCTCCGGCATTAAGAGTGACATAACAGTAGAGTCCGTTTCCTTTAATATCATGCGGATAACCTACTACAGCTGCTTCAGCAACTTTTGAATGAGCGACAAATGCACTTTCTATTTCTGCTGTTCCTAAATTATGTCCTGATACTATTATTACATCATCTACTCTTCCAGTTATCCAATAATATCCGTCCTCATCTCTTCTACATCCATCTCCTGTAAAATATTTTCCATCAAATTGAGAAAAATAAGTGTCAATAAATCTTTGATGGTCGCCGTATAAAGTTCTCATTTGTCCGGGCCATGATTGAGCTATACACAGCCTTCCTCTACAAGCTCCTTTTAAAGTTTTTCCTTTTTCATCAACAATGACTGGTTTTATTCCATAAAATGGTTTGGTCGCTGAACCGGGTTTAAGATCAATTGCCCCAGGTTGAGGAGAAATTAATATTCCCCCTGTTTCCGTTTGCCACCAGGTGTCAACTATTGGACATCTTGAATCTCCAATAACCTTATAATACCAAAGCCAAGCCTCGGGATTGATGGGTTCTCCGACCGTGCCCAAAAGCTTAAGCGATTTTCTGCTTGTTTTTTTTACGGGACCTTCACCTTCTCTCATCAAGGCTCTCAAAGCCGTTGGTGCTGTATAAAAAATATTTACCTTATGCTTATCGATTATTTGCCACCATCTAGAATTATCAGGATAATTTGGTACTCCCTCAAACATTATTGTGGTTGCACCATTTGAAAGAGGTCCGTAAATAATATAACTGTGACCTGTTACCCAGCCAATGTCAGCAGAGCACCAGTAAATATCATTTTTTTTGTAATCAAAAATATATTGGTGAGTCATGGAAGTATAAACCATATATCCTCCCGTGGTATGCAGAACTCCTTTAGGTTTTCCTGTGGATCCGGATGTGTAAAGAATAAATAAAGGATCTTCAGCATCCATTTCTTCTGGTTCACAATTGTTAGAGGCCGATTTCGTTATATCATCATACCAAATATCTCTACCATCGACCCAATTAATTTCGTTTCCGGTTCGTTTTACTACAACACATTTTTTTATGTTCGGGCAACTTTTTAAAGCTTCGTCAGTAATTTTTTTAAGAGGTATTATCTTCCCACCTCTAACACCTTCGTCGGCAGTAATAATATAATCAGACTGGCAATCATTGACTCTTCCGGCTATCGAGTCTGGGGAAAATCCACCAAAAATTATGGAATGAATTGCACCAATTCTTGCACACGCTAGCATTACATATGCGAGTTCAGGAATCATTGTTAAATAAATGGTTACCCTATCACCTTTTTTTATACCAAGTTCTTTCAGTCCATTTGCAGCTTTACAAACATTTTTGTGGAGATCTTTGTAAGTAATTTCTTTAGAAACTTTTGGATCATCACCGACCCAGATAATTGCAGTTTTGTTTTTTTTATTTGCTAAATGCCTATCGATACAGTTTGTTGATGCATTTAAAGTGCCATCATAGAACCATTTAATTTTAACTTCAGTCTTGCTATATTTTACATCTTTTATTTTTGTATAAGGTTTAATCCAATTAATTCGTTTACCTTCTTTTTTCCAAAAACCCTCATTATCCTTAATAGATAATTTGTATTTTTTTTCATACTTTGCTCGATTAACATAAGCACTATTAGACCATTTTTTAGGAACTTTAAAAATTAATTCCTTAGAATCAGATTTTATTATTTTTTTTCTTTTTAGCTTCTTTCTCTTATTTTTTAGCTTCTTTCTCTTAGCCATAAAATTATTTCCTGAAGTTAAACTCTACCCATCTTACATATTTTTTTCCAGTATTTTAAATTAACTTCAATAACCGATAAACGATTTTGTTTTACTAAGGAAAAATCTTTAAAATCCTTATTTTTTTTGATTTCTAGCAAACTAACTTCCCTTTTCAAGGGACATAAAACCCTAACCATAATAGATACAAATTTTTGGGTTTTGTCTGATCTGTCTAAAAAAGACTCTTTTGTGACTTTGACTATACCAACAATACTTTTATTTTGACCGGTATGATAAAAAAAACATTTGTCACCCAATTTCATTCTTCTCAAATTTTTTGCTGCCTGAAAATTTCTTACTCCATTCCACTCCGCTCCTCTATTTCCAGATTCCACTTGTTGTTGCCACGACCATATTTCCGGTTCCGTTTTGAGTAGCCAATATTGCATTTATAGTTTTACACCTTGTCCTTTTAAAAAAGGTGCAGAACTATCCAGCGGCCATCTTGCTCTTGATAAAAATTCTAAATTATCTATCAAATTAATTTTATAACGTTCAATACCTGCCCAAGCAATCATTGCGGCATTGTCACTACACAAATTTAGTGGAGGGAAAATAGAAATAAAATTCTTTTCTTTGGCTAATTTAGTTAAATTAGCTCTTATTGATAAATTGGAAGCAACTCCACCAGCAATTACAAAAGTATTTTTTTCTTTTTTGCTGCTTTTTAAAAATTCATCCATGGCTATCTTAGTTTTTTCATAGAGGATTTCATTAATTGTTTTTTGAAAAGAAGCAGCTAAATGATATTTTTCTTGTTTATTATTTATTTTTTTTGAGATTTTAAGCACAGCAGTTTTTAAACCAGAAAAAGATAGGTTACACCCACCTCTATTAAGAATTGGTTTTGGCAACCGAAAAAAATTTTTGTCACCTTTTTTTGCCCATTCCTCAATTTTCGGGCCTCCGGGAAATTCCAATCCCAACAATTTGGCAGTCTTATCAAAAGCCTCACCAAGAGCATCATCTATTGTAGTACCAAGCCTTTTGTATTTATTTACTTCCTTGACTTCTAGGAATTGAGTGTGACCTCCAGAAATTAATAATAATAAATATGGAAATTCTATTTTTTTGTTAATTTTTGGGCTAAGCGCATGACCTTCTAAATGATTTACAGCTACAAAAGGTTTTTTTAAAGATCCCGCTAGTGCTTTCCCAATATTTAAACCAACAGTTAAACAAACTATTAATCCTGGACCAGCTGTAGCTGCTATGCCGTCTAAATTTTCTAAATTTAAACCACTTTCTTCAATTGCTTTCTGAACTATGAATTCTATTTTTTCAACATGGGCTCTTGCAGCTATCTCAGGAACGATACCACCAAATGCTTTGTGTTCTTCTATTTGGCTAGAGACTATATTTGATAAAATTTCTCCAGTTCCATTATTTTTTTCTTTTACAATAGCCGCTGCGGTTTCATCACAGCTTGTCTCTATTCCCAAAAAAGCAAGCCTTTTTTTCATGTTTGATTACCTGTCTATCAATATAAAAAAATAATATAACATAAGTTATTTTTAATAATAAAGGCAGATATGAAAAAATTTATAATTGGATCTCGAGGAAGTAAGCTCTCTTTAGCTTATTCGACATACGTTAAGGATTTAATAATAAAATCTAATTCACAAATTGACAGCAATTTAATTAAGATAAAAATAATAAAAACTGCAGGCGACATATTTCAAAATAAAAAAATATCAGATATTGGAGGCAAGGGAGTTTTTTCAAAACAAATCGAGGATGAATTGTTGGATTCAAAAATAGATTTGGCTGTCCATTCCTTGAAAGATTTACCTTCAGAAATGACAGGCAGATTATGTATTAACTCGGTTGTTAGGAGAAATGATCCCAGAGATGCTTTTTTAAGTTATTCAAGCAAATCCTTTTTTACACTGAAATCTCAAGCAAGAGTTGGAACAAGTTCTTTAAGAAGAAAAGCACAATTAAATTCTTTAAGAAATGATCTAAACATTATTCCAATAAGAGGAAACATTGATACTAGAATTAAAAAATTAGAAGATAAAGAGTTCGATGCCATAGTCTTGTCTTTGGCAGGACTTAAAATGTTAAATTTGGAAAATAAAGCTAGTGAAGTTTTTGCTGTTGATCAAATGTTACCAGCCATAGGCCAAGGAGCGATAGCCTTACAGTGTAGAGAAGATGATCAAAATACTTTAGATATTATCAAAATAATAAATGATGAAGAAACATATTATTGTGTCCAGGCTGAAAGATCTTTACTCGAAGCAATTGGTGGTGACTGCGACACTGCCGTTGGAGGTTTAGCCAAATTATCGAATAGACAAATTATTTTAAAAAGTGAACTATTCTCAAATGACGGCAACAAAAAATTTGTAGTTGAAAATTCTGGGCACTTTAAAGAAGCTAAGGAAATAGGTTATAAAAATGGAAAAGAATTATTAAAAAAAGCTGGCTCAAACTTTAAAATATAGGGAAATTAAATTGCATATAATTATAACAAGACCAAAAGAAGATTCACTAGACCTTATGGAGAGATTAAAAAAATTGGGTCATGTAGTTACTCATCTTCCTGTAATTAGAGTTGAAGAATTAAAAACAAAAAAAATAAATTTACATAATTATGATGCGGTAATTTTTTCTAGCTCGAATGCTATTAAATTTCTTAATGTGGAGAAATTTAATCCAAACATTAAATGCTATTGTGTGGGCGGTATTACAGAATTTGCTGCGAAACAAGCCGGTTTTATTAATACTTGTTCTTCAGAGGGCAGCGTGGATTCTTTAAAAGAATTAATAATTAGAACATTTGATTTTAAGTCGACAAGACTGCTTTATTTAAGTAGTGAATTTATTTCTAAAGATTTGGATTTAGAATTAATTGATGAAGGATATACGGTAGACAGAATTTCAAATTATACAACACTTTCAATAAAAGAAATTGATGAAACAACATTAATTTTTTTAAAAAAAAAACCAGCCGATGTTATTTTTATTTATTCTTCAAAAAGTGCTGTGAATTTATTAGATTTAATAAACAAATATTTTCTCTTAAACGTAGTGACTCAGTGCAATCTAATGTGTATAAGCGAGAACGTATCTCTGGTACTAAAACAAATTAAATGGAAAAAGGTAACTATTTTTAACCCCGGGGAAGAAGAGTTCTTTTTAAATAGAATAAATTAAAATATGGATATATTCAGAAATTTTGCAAGTTTGTTTACTGAAGTCTGGGAAAAAGGAATTTTAGGAATTGATATATTCCAAATATTAATAGGAATTGCAATCTTTCTAGTTTTTTTATTGTTTAGAGGATTAATTAGTAAAATAATAATTCATCGCTTAAAAAAAATAGCAGAAAAAACTTCAAATAAACTTGATGATACCTTTGTAAAAGCGTTAGAAGGACCCGCTCGTTTTTTTCCAATCGTAATAGGTTTTTTTATTGCGAGTTATTATCTGGAATTTAGTTCAGGAACTCAGCAATTCGTTGATGATATAAATAGAACTCTGGTTACAATATTAATTTTTTGGTTATTACATCAGTTTATTCAACCAGTTTCATATCTTTTGGGTGGTTTGGAAAAGGTCCTAACTAGAGAGTTAATAGGTTGGTTTATAAAGGCTTTAAAAATACTTATAATTATTTTAGGTGCAGCAGCAGTACTAGAATTATGGGGTATAAAAATTGGACCAATTATTGCAGGGCTGGGTTTATTTGGTGTTGCTGTCGCTCTAGGAGCACAAGATTTATTTAAAAACTTAATTTCTGGAATATTAGTTCTGGTTGAAAAAAGATTTAAAGTTGGAGATTGGATTATAGTTGAAGATATTATTGAAGGTATTGTGGAGCGCATTGGGTTTAGATCTACCGTGGTAAGAAAATTTGATAAATCTTTAGCGATTATTCCAAATTTTCAATTTGCTGAAAATGCTGTTACTAATGTAAATGCAACGACTAATTGGAGAATTAGTTGGGTTATAACACTTCAGTATAATACGACTGTTGAACAACTAAAGAAAATTAGAGATGAAATAGAAAAATATATTACTACTCACGAGGATTATAAAACTAGTATTGGCTTCGCTGTTAGAGTGGATAAATTTTCTGATAGTTCCATTGATATGTATATAAGGTGCTATACCGCATCGGACGAATGGGATGAGTGGCTTAAGGTTAAAGAAAGACTAGCTATATCAATTAAACAAATTGTAGAAAAAAATAATGCTTCATTTGCATTTCCTAGCCAATCTATATATGTGGAAAAAAAATGAAGTCCATATTCATTTTATTAGATAGTATTATTACTATTTATCTTTGGATTATTATTATAAATGCTGTTCTAAGTTGGCTGGTTGCTTTCAATATTCTGAATACACAAAATCGATTTGTTTATTCTATACTTGATGCGACCCACAAATTAACCGATCCCGCTTTAAGCAAAATAAGACGCTTTATACCAATTTTTGGTTCAATAGATATTACACCTGTGATTTTAATTTTACTATTATTGTTTCTTAGAAATTTGATTTTTGAAATCTTTGCTCCAGGATTGTTTTAAAGTGATTATTGATGGAAAAAAAGTAGCAGCTGAACTAAGGGGAGAATTAAAAAAAAAAGTAACTGAACTTAAATCTACTTATGGGGAGGCTCCAGGATTAACAGTTATTTTAGTTGGGGAAGATCCGCCAAGTAAAATTTATGTAAAAAACAAAGAAAAATCAGCGACTGAAGTTGGTATCAATTCAGTAGTAATAAAATATCCTGAAAATGTGGAAGAAAAAATTGTTTTAAATAAAATTAAAGAACTAAATAATGACAACAAAGTTTCGGGCATTTTAGTTCAATTACCTTTACCCAAACATATAGACAAAAGGAAAGTTATTGAAACTATACTTCCCAGTAAAGATGTAGATGGATTTCATCCTATGAATGTAGGAAATTTATCATCGGGCTACGATAGTAGTATTCCTTGTACTCCATTAGGTTGCTATTTATTAATAAAAAAAGTAGAAAAAAATTTAAATGGTAAACATGCTGTTATAATTGGAAGATCAAATTTAAATGGAAAACCTATGACCCAATTACTTTTAAAAGAAAATTGCACGGTAACTATTACGCATTCCAAAACAAAAGATTTAAAGGCTGAATGTAGTAGAGCAGATATAATTGTAGCCGCAGTAGGAAGACCAAAACTTGTTAAAGGCGATTGGGTAAAAAAAGGCGCAATAGTTATTGATGTTGGAATTAATAAAACTGATTCAGGATTAGTTGGTGATGTTGATTTTGATGAAGTTTACAAAATTGCTAAAGCAATTACTCCTGTGCCTGGCGGCGTTGGTCCCATGACAATTGCTTGTTTACTAAATAATACCGTTGAGTGTTTCAAAAAGGCCCAGTTTAATTAACGAAGTTTTTTCTTATGGAAGTTAATAAATCTTTCTACATTTGATTTATTAAATGTTTTATTTTCTTCAAACGAAACTTTTTTCATTGAATAAGCTCTACTCTTAGTTTGTCTTGAAATAATTATAATGTTGCCTTTGTATAATTTAAGTTTAACAGATCCATTTATTTTATTTCTTTTTAAATCTACAATTTTTTGAAGTCTAAATCTTGCTTTTGAATACCAATAACCATTGTAAATAAGTTCTGCATATATGGGCATAATTTTATCTTTTTTATGCATGGTTGCTTTATCTAAAGTGATTGATTCAATGGCCCTATGAGCGACCATTAATAAAGTTCCACCAGGCGTTTCGTAAATACCTCTTGATTTAATTCCAATAAATCTATTTTCGACAAGATCTACTCTGCCGATACCATTTTTACCCGCAACTATATTTAATTTTTGAAGAAGATTTGCTGGTAATAATTTTTTCCCATCGACTGTTATTGGGTTTCCATTTTTAAATCCTATAGTTACATAAGAACCTTTGTTAGACGCTTTTTCAGGTGAGACAGTTCTCTGATAAATAAATTGTGGTGCCTGATTTTTTGGATTTTCTAACATCTTACCTTCAGTTGATGTGTGATATAAATTATCATCTACAGAAAATGGTGGAGCTCCCTTTTTGTCTCTAGGTATGGGTACTTTATTTTTTATTGCGTATCTAATTAAATCCGTCCTTGAATTTAATTTCCAAATTCTCCATGGGGCAATAACTTTAATTTCTGGACCAAAATAATGATATCCAAGTTCAAATCTAACTTGATCATTTCCCTTACCTGTTGAACCATGAGAAACTGCATAGGCGCCAAATTTTTTTGCAATGGCAATTTGCCTTTTTGCAATTAAGGGTCTCGCTATAGAAGTCCCCAGTAAATAGACACCCTCATAAATTGTGTGCCCTCTAATCATTGGAAATATATAATCTTTAACAAAGGTATCTTTGAGATCTTCAATAATTATTTTTTTGATACTCAATTTTTTTGCATTATTAATGATTTTTTTTTTATTAATTTTTTGTCCAATATCAGCTGTGTAAGCTATAACTTCTGCGTTATAGTTTTCCTGAAGCCACTTAAGAATTACAGATGTATCTAGGCCGCCTGAATAGGCTAGCACAATCTTTCTTTTTTTTTTCATTAATATTTAACTACAACTTTTTTTTGCAGAATTATAAGCTTTCGTGAAACCCATCATAGAATAATGATCCGTTGTTTCGTACCCTTCGTTTGAATTGCCAATAATCATTAACCTTGAGGCCTTTTTCATTGTACCGATCAACTTAACCTCATTTTTTTTATCAATGACCCACGCAAAACGTTCTTTTGAAAATAGATCATATATTCTCTTTCCAGATTTTGCCGTAACAGGAACTGTCGATTTAAACAGATAACCATTCGTAACGCTGACTTCGTTTTTTATGTCTTCAGTTGGTCTGAAAGTTACAAACAATCTAGAAGGGTCTCTCTTAATTTTTTTAGGGGCCCTTATGACAGGAATTGATTGAGCAAAACAAACTTTATTATCACCTTGTATTAAAACAAAACTTTCCCAATCTTTAAACTTTCCAAGACTTTTTAAATTTTCTTCAGCATTTACTATTCCAAAGGTAAAACAAAGCAAAATTATAAAAAAAATTTTTTTTGTGATTTTTATGGGCATGGATTGGGATATATTAATTGTACATCATTTATTTCTTTATTTATTTCTTCTGTTAAATTTACATTTACACTTTCTATATCAATTTTCAACTGTTCTATTTTTGTTGCACCGATTATAACCGAAGTTACAAATTTTTGAATTTCGCAGAATTTTATTGACATTTGAGTAAAATCCAGAGCAAATTTTTTTGCTATATTGAAGTATTTTTCTATTACAATAGATGCATTAGGTTTGCTATATCTTAAATAATAGTTTGCAAATAGTTGTTGTCTAGAATTTTTTGGTAAATTGTTATTTCTATATTTTCCTGTTAAAAATCCTCCAGCAAGAGGAGAATAGGCTAGCAATCCACTTTTTTCTCTAATTGAGATTTCAGCTAAGCCTATTTCATAAGTTCTGCACAATAAATTATAGGGATTTTGTATAGACATCATTTTTGGAAATTTATTTAATTTTGCAATTTCTAAAAATTTTGATAAACCCCAAGAAGTTTCATTTGATAATCCAATATAACGGATTTTACCTTGTTCAATAAATTTTTCTAATGTAATCAATATTTTCTCAAAATTATTCCAACTTCCTTTGAAGCCGCGAGTTTCTTCCTCCTTATGTTTATAGCCAAGTCTGCCAAAAAAATTAGTTTTCCTTTCTGGCCAATGCAGCTGATAAAGATCAATATAATCTGTATTCAATCTTTTCAGACTATTTTCTATAGCATCTTTAATGTTTTGTTCTGAGTATTGTTGACCTCCACCACGGATCCACGACAATCCTGGTCCAGAAACTTTGGAAGCTAATATAACTTGATCTCGATTTTTTCTTTCTTTAAACCAATTGCCAATTATTTTTTCGGTTGAGCCACAAGTTTTTTCAAAGCAAGGTGAAGGATAGATTTCAGCAGTGTCAAAAAAATTAACACCTTTATCTAATGCATAGTCCATCTGTTCAAAAGCGTCTTTTTGACTGTTTTGTTCTCCAAAAGTCATTGTGCCGAGACAAATTGTGCTTACTTCTAAATCCGTATTTCCCAACTTTCTAAAATTCATGGCTATAGTTTTAGTATTTCAAAGTTTTATTAAATTTATTGAATATCTTGAAAATTAGCTCAAATGGCAATATATATGTATCCTACATTATGGAATTTAATAAACAAAATATTCAATCAAAAATAACAGCCGCCGAAACTCATGTAGTGGATGAAGGTCTTAGAACCTACATGCTCAAGGTTTATAATTACATGGCTTCTGGAGTTTTTCTTACCGGGGTTATTTCTTTGTTTTTGTTTAAATTATCAGGTGGTT
>Ga0208408_1000607_pt1 | contig 22670 bp, 26 predicted proteins | sample ETNtaG_4_FD_185776 | JGI IMG/M metagenome (GOLD analysis project Ga0208408, IMG submission 185776) | Marine microbial and viral communities from oxygen minimum zone, Eastern Pacific Ocean - ETNP201406SV67 (SPAdes) (version 2) | ecosystem: Environmental > Aquatic > Marine > Oceanic ... | reverse complement strand
AAATGCTCTACTTGCCAAATTAACTAGATTCCAGTATCCAATTGTATTTTCAGCCAATAGTGTTAAATGGTATCTCTTATTGTTTTCACGATCAGGTCTTTCAAATCGGGAATCATTTATTACATATGCCTCATAACCAATTATTGGAATCAATTTTTTCTTTATTGCTGAGTTGTAAAATTCTAATGCACCGTAAAGATTTCCATGGTCTGTAATAGCTGCTGCAGGTTGATCAAGCTCTTTAACTTTATCAAGATAAGTTTCAATTTTTGCAGCACCATCTAGCATTGAATATTCAGTGTGAGAATGTAAATGTACAAATGAATTACTCATAGATTTATTGTAAATGTTTTTTAATTAATTTACACTTCCAGAATTTTATTAAAAAATTCCGGTGGTGAGCATTCAAAATTAAAATCTTCATCAAATAAATTAAAACTTAATTTATGAGAGTGTAAACATATTTGGGAAGAAGTAGTTAGCTTATTTATCTTTGCTCCATACAAAGTATCATTAACTACAGGAGTATTTAAATATTCCATTTGAACTCTAACTTGATGATTACGGCCAGTAATTAAAGTTACTGATACAAGTGAGTGCTTATTCGTTGTTTTAATTACCTCATATTCGGAAATAGATAACTTTCCATTCTTAGCTACAGCTCTTTTTGATCTATTGGTTGAAGATCTTTTCAAAGGTAACTCTATTTTTCCAGTTTCTGATGGCAGATGGCCTTGGATTATTGCTAAGTATTCTTTATTTATTTTTCTATCTTTAAATTTTTGCTTTAATGAAATAAATGTTTTTTTATTCAACGCGCAAACTATCAGACCCGAGGTTACCCTATCTAACCTATGTACTATTCCCTCTCTATTATCTTCTCCCCATTCTTCTATTTTTGGTTCAATTTTAATTAAATGATCTCTTAAGGTCTTTTCTCTAGATTTTATAGTTGGGTGAGTTAATAAGCCATTAGGTTTATTAAAAACTATAAAGTTCTCATTTTCAAATTTTATCTCAATATTATTTATTTTTTAACTCCGAAAGTATTAACAAACATATACCAATCGTTATATATGAATCGGCGAAATTAAAGCTAGGTATAATTAATAGTTCTATAAAGTCAGTGACCTTACCATCATTTAGAGTAATTAAGTTATATCCTCTTTCCCCTAGGTTTCCAATAGCTCCACCAAGAATCAAAATAAGGGAGTAAAATTCCAAAGAGTCTTTTTCTACATCATTAAATTGAGTAAGTAACCATATTAAAACAACAAGAGATAAGGAATATGTAATGTTTGTTTTATCACTTAAAAGTCCAAAAGCAATCCCTGTGTTGTAAGTTAAATCTATTGTTAAAATATTTTCAATTACTACAGTTTCTTGGATATTGTTCAATCTAACAAAGTATTTAATATAGTTATCAATAAGAGCTAATAGTAAGGAAAGTACTACAGGTTTATATAGCTTCTTAAGAGTCAATTAATGCTGCGCAATCTTTACACTGTGTTGAATAAGGTAAAGCTTCTAGTCTGGCAACAGGTATTGAGTTTTGACAATTTTCACAGTTCCCGTACTTTTTCTTTTTAATTAAAACTAGTGCATGGTCAATCTGGTTTAATAAATGTTTTGTATTTTCATCCAAAGTTAACTCTTTTTCTAACTCAAAAGCCATTGAACCTCCATCTGCTGATGTTGGGTCTGGGCTTCTTTCTGCAGATGCCTCAGAGAGCCTAATTCTCTCTCTCTCTTCTTGGTGCCTCTCAAGAAGAGCGCGCAATTGTTTCTGCTCTTCTAAGAGCTTCTTTTTAAACCTATTAACTGTTGTTTGTGCTAGTTTTCTACTCATACTTTTTTTATTTATTAATTAATGTATATTACTAAATTTCTTGTTAAAACAAATAGTTTTAAAAAAATAATTTAATTGTTAATTAAAACAGTGTTTTTCTTTATAAAGTATTTAAAATCTTAAAGATATGTTCAAAAGAGTTGAAAACAATATAAATTTAGCAAAAAATGAAGAAAAAACAGCTAAGTTCTGGGATGATATTAATGCATTTCATAAATCAGTTGAAAACAGAAAAGATGCGAAAATATTTAGATTTTATGATGGACCGCCATTTCCAACTGGTAGTCCTCATTATGGCAACTTATTGGCAGGAGTAATAAAAGACATCGTTCCAAGATATTGGACCATGAGAGGATTCTATGTAGAGAGAAGATTTGGTTGGGATGTTCACGGATTGCCTATAGAGATGGAAGTACAAAAAGAACTGGGACTAGAGGATCCACAACAAATAGACGAGTATGGGGTAGGTAAATTTAATGAAGCATGTCGATCTCAAGTCCAAACAAATACTGAAAATTGGGAAAGAGTAACAAGAAAAATTGGTAGATGGGTTGATTTTGAAAATGATTACAAGACTATGGACCTTGATTTTATGGAAAGTGTATGGTGGGTTTTTAAAGAACTCTGGGAAAATGAATTAATTTACAAAGATTATAAAGTTTTACCATACTCATGGGCTGCGGCTACTCCTCTTTCTAATTTTGAAGCAAATATGGATTACAGGGAGGTAGAAGATCCTTCAATTTTCTTTACTCTAAAAGCAAGATCAAATCATAATAAAATTGTAAAGGATGATGAATTTCTTATTTGGACAACTACTCCATGGTGTATTCCTGGAAATCTTGCAATTGCTATTGGAAATAATATAAAATACTCAAGGATTCTATTAAATAAAAAATACTACTGGATAGCTACTGAAAGATTGCTTGAACTAAGTGATCAAGACTATGAAATTGTTGATGAGTCAATCGGTTCTGACTTAGTTGGAGGAGAATATGTGCCAGCTTATGAGGAATTTGAAAATGAATATTTAAATGGTGCTTTCAGAATTATTCATAGCGATGACACGAATACAGACTCTGGTTCTGGTCTAGTTTCTCAAGCTCCTGCTTATGGTGAAAGTGATTTTTACTCATTAAAAAATAGTGGTATAGATGTAATTGTTGACCCCGTTACACTTTCTGGAAAATTTGATTCAAGTGTAAAAGGTTTGGAAAATAAGTATGTTAAAGATGCTGATAAAACGATTATAAAGCAATTAGATGATAGAAAATTATTATTTAGCCAAACTACAGAAACTCATTCATATCCATTTTGCTGGAGAACTGGTGAACCATTGATTTATAAAGCAATACCAACATGGTTTGTTAGCGTAGAAAAAATTAGAGAAAGAATGGTGGAACTGAACAATGAAACTCATTGGGTTCCTGGGTTTATAGGAGAAAAACGTTTTTCTAACTGGTTAGCAAATGCAAGAGATTGGGCAATAAGTAGAAATAGGTATTGGGGAAGCTGTATACCTGTGTGGATAAATATAAATGACCCAGAAGACCTAATATGTCTTGGTTCAATAGAGGAACTAGAGACATTAAGTGGGGAAAAGATTACCGATTTACACAAACATTTTCTTGATGATGTAGAAATAGAAATAGAAGGGAAAACATACAAGCGAACCCCTGAAGTTTTAGATTGCTGGTTTGAGTCTGGTTCAATGCCTTATGGTCAGCAACATTATCCATTCGAAAATAAAGAATTATTTAATGAGGGTTTCCCTGCTGATTTTATAGCTGAAGGACTCGATCAAACAAGAGGGTGGTTTTATACTCTTACAGTTCTTTCAGTGGCTCTATTTGACTCTGTTGCTTTCAAAAACTGTATTACTACAGGTATGATTCTTGCTGAAGATGGTAGAAAGATGAGTAAAAGTTTAAAGAATTATCCTGATCCTGAAGATTTATTAAATACTTATGGAGGAGATAGTTTAAGAGCTTACTTAATAAATTCACCTGTGGTACGAGGAGAGCCTTTAAAATTTTCAGAAGAAGGTGTAAAACTTGTAACAAGAAACGTGATTCTTCCTTTATGGAACAGTTATTCATTTTTTTCTAACTATGCAAATGCTGATGAAATCACGTTAGAAGAACTTAATTCAGCATCGCCAGTCAACGAAAGACCCTTAATGGATCAATGGATTATTTCATCACTTCAATCCCTTATTAAAACAGTTAATGAAAAGATGGAAAATTACTATCTTTATGAGGTAATACCTCCACTTATGAATTTTATTGATGAATTAACAAATTGGTATGTTAGATCAAATAGAAAAAGATTCTGGAAAGAGAAGGGCATCAATAATACAGACAAAATAAACGCATTTAAAACACTGCACGAAGTATTAATTGATTTCTCTAAGACTATGGCGCCTGTATTACCATTTATATGCGAAGAAATATATCAAGGGTTAACAAATAATATTGATAACAGTATTCATTTTGAAAACTATCCGGAAGCTAATGACGGCTTAATAAACAAAAACTTAGAAAAAGAAATGGAATTAGCTAAAAATATTATTAAATCAGTTAGAAACATTAGGTTAAATGTGGAACTACCTAACAAACAGCCTTTACGAAATTTGAAAATAATTACAAAAGATTCTAAGAAAGTTGAACAAATAAATAACGTAAAAGACATAATCCTTAATGAATTAAATATTAAAGAATTGTCATTTGATAGTGATTTTGAAAATTGGGTAAATTATGAATGTAAGCCAAATTATCCTACTTTAGGTCCTAAATTAGGGAACAAGATAAGAGAATTTGCAAATAATTTGTCTAAATTAAGCCAAAACGATATTGAAAATTTAATTAATAATAACTATATAGAATTCGAAAGTAAAAATATCTATATCACAGACCTAGATATAAGACTAATAAAAACTAATGAGAAGATAAATCAAGAAATAATTAATGATTTCTCTGTATTTTTAGATACTGAATTAGATGAAGAATTGAAATTGGAAAGAATTTCTAGAGAGCTTGTATCTATAATCCAAAAACAAAGAAAAGATATGGGATTTGATATTACCGATAGGATTTCACTAAATATTTCAACACAAGAAGATCTTGTAATCTCTTCAGTTGAAAAATTCAAAGATTATATATTAAATGAAACACTAACTACTGATTTTTTAATAACAAATATTAAAGGAACAAGTAAAGTTTTAGATCTTTTTGTAGATACTGAAATAAAACAAATCTAGCAAATTAAATTCATAATTCTTGGATATATAAAATTAACACCCAAAATGAGAACTATTGGAGATAAATCTAGGCCTGCCATACCTATTCTTACCGTAGGTATTGCTGACCTAATCGGGGCTAAAATTCGTGAATAGAATTGATCTAAAATACTCTTAATTTGACCAATTGGATGTTCTTGAGGTACCTGTACCCAAGATAAAATAATCCATAAAAATAAAGAGTAACTAAATATTTTATAAGTAAGGGCAAGTAAACTACACATTTATTTTATAGAGACCTAATTCTTGAAGCCTTTCTCTTTCCTCTGAAGGAAGAGATGAATTAGATGGCAAAATTAAGAAAACACCATCTTTATTGATTGATCTTAATTTTGCATTAGTAATAAAAGCCATGCCAGTAACAAAATCCAATATTCTTCTTCTTTCTGTTTGGTCTTCTATGTCTCTAATGTCCATAGCAACTATTAATTCATCTTTTATTGAATCACCAAGACTATGTATTTCAGAAAAATTTTTTAAAACTTTAATTTCTACTTCTTCTTTAGGTTGGTGTATTCTTAAATCTCCTGCATATTCCTCATTAGCAAATCTATTCTCTGATGAAGGCCTTACGGTCGTAGTCGAATCATCTATATATTGTTCAACAGAACTGGGCTGTTTTAAACCAATTGAAACAAGAAATTTTTCTAACATTAACTAAAAATTTTACTACCTATACGAACTATTGTAGCACCATAATCTAAAGCAATTTCATAATCTTGAGACATACCCATTGAAAGCTCACCTTTATAGTTTTTATAATTGTTCTTTATGTTTTGGTTGATTTTTTGCATATTAGAAAATGAAATTTTTGGATCATCTTTAAGGCTTGGTATACACATAATCCCTACTGGGAAAAAACTTAAATTTTCAAACATACTAAAAAATATGTCTACTTCTTCAATTTTTATTCCATTTTTATTTGGATCGTTATCGATATTTATTTGAACAAATATTTTTTGGTTTGAATAATTTTCATTTATAATCAAAGCTTCTTTTTTTCTTGATAACGTATGAATAGAAAAACAGTTATCCATAACTTCTTCTATTTTTCTTGATTGTAAAGGAGCAATGAAATGAAACACTGCTTTCTCTAATTTGATTTTATGATCTAATAACTGTCCTAAACGATTTTCTCCAAATTCTCTAAAACCTAAGTCATATACTTTTTTAATGTCTTCAAATTTTTTATCTTTTATTACAGGAAGAAGTTGTGCATTATATTTTTTTGTTAAGTTACTTATATCTTGTAATAATTTTATATCCATGTCGAACTCAATTGTCTTTTATTAGTTTTGTTTCTTCTGTATGAATTATATTTTTTATTTTCTATTGTACATTCATCAATCATTTCTAATTCTATACTATTAGTCGTGCAGTATTCTTTAATTTCTTTTGCAAGATCTAAATATATTTTATTTTTTTCTTTTAAACAGTGTTCACTAAATTTTAATTCCAAATCTTCTTTTACTTCATAACAACACTTTTGAGCACGAGGTCCAATAGATACTTTTAGTTTGGATATATCAAATTTTGAAATCGTCTTGTAGAATATTTTATTTTCTAGACCCTTCCATCCTATATGGATTACTCCAACCTTTTCACCATCAGTAATTAATACAGGCATACAGTCTGCTGTTTTAACAATTAGCATTAAATTTTTTTTCTTTGTAATTAATGCATCAGCTTGGTATACCCCTGGCTTATCAACTTCTAGGAAAACATCACTATGTGACTGTTCCATTGAGGCAACTTCAAAGCCTTTAGTATCTTCTAAGTCGTATGAGTCGTAAAATTGTCCGTTAGAAATTAATTTGGAATGAATCATCCTCTGATGAAATCAGGGAGACCATCACCTCCACTGCCATCATCTCCGTTATCAATACCAGTTGGACGCCTATTTGGTCTAGGTCCAAATCCAGCTGCTACAACTGTTACTTCGACAGCATCGCCTAAAGTATCATCCACAAGGTGTCCAAAAATAATCTCTGCATTATCATCTGCTCTTTCTGTGATAACTCTTGCAGCTTCATTAACTTCTTGTAACTTAAGATCTTCGGATCCAGCTATCGTAATTAGAACACCCTCTGCACCGTCCATATTAGCCTCAAGTAAAGGTGAAGAAATTGCAGCCTGAGCAGCATTTGGAGCTCTTTGTTCTCCGGTAGATTTACCTATACCTAGAACCGCATTTCCTGCATCCTTTAATATTGTTCTTACATCAGCAAAGTCAACATTTATAACCCCAGGGTTTGTTATCAAACCTGTTATCCCTTTAACTCCGTTTGCTAATATTTCATCTGATTTAAGGTAAGCTTCACTAATCTTAATGTCTTTATCACTTATTTGTAGAAGCCTGTCGTTTGGAATAACTATCAAAGTATCAACAACATCTCTTAAAGCTTGGATCCCTTCCTCAGCTTGTACAGACCTTCTTCTTCCTTCGAATCCGAACGGTCTAGTAACTACACCTACTGTTAAGGCTCCTAGCTCATGGGCTACATTAGCTAATATTGGAGATGCACCAGTTCCAGTTCCACCACCTTCTCCTGCAGCAATAAAAACCATATCAGATCCCTTTAGTGCTTCTGCGATCAATTCTTCCGAATCTACAGCTGCTTGCCTTCCGATTTCAGGATTAGCACCAGCACCAAGCCCTCTGGTTGATTTTCTTCCAAGATCTAATTTTAAATCTGCTTTTGAACCAAGTAAGCTTTGAGCGTCTGTATTACAAGCAACAAAATCTACACCCTTGATGCCCAATTTGATCATTCTGTTAACAGCATTCGTTCCTCCGCCACCAACACCTACAACTTTAATTACTGCTGAATAATTTCTTGGTCTCATATTCAAATTCACGCCCTTTTCTTTTTTTTTATTACTTTTTGTAGCCATTTATAAATCCTTATTTTCGTATAAGAATATCACCTGGTAAGCATATAAACAATTATTTTTTTATTTTTATCTATATCTATAGTTTAGATTTAGATTATTCGCAATTAGTTACTGCTCTTATCTCGTTACCATCCTCACTGTAAACGAGTCTTATCTCCCCTTTGCAAGTCTGTTCGGAGATGTAATAACCTATAACCGCACCTTTTCTTCCAAGGTCTGACGGGGAACCTAGATAAAACTCTGTATCAAAGTGCGTCAGCTTCATTGACTCTCCATCGTAAGTGCCTTCTATGTTTGATAGATTTAGAGAATACTTCTTTAGTGTCATTACAAGGGAAACTACTTCTTCTAGAAAACCGTCTTTAACTGGGCCATTATTTATTTTTATAGTTAGAAGGCCTTTTTCCATTTCAGAATCAAGATCGTATAAATTTTTATAGAGTACAAACATTCTAGGTGGTGATTGCCTATTGTCCTGGATATATGCAAGTTTCTCTGATACGTCGATTTGGACAATCAATTTATCTGGTAATTGTTTTTTTATAGAGATCCCCTCTACTGTAGGATTTTCTTCATAGAAACTTCCAAAGTACGTATCGTCAACCAACCAAATAGAGGTTCCCCTCAAGTTTTCTAAGGAGTACATGTTAAGTTCAAGATTGTCATCGTAGTCAATGTCGGATATTCTATACAGGTCCGAAGTGATGTTAAAAAATACTAAAATTAGGGCAATAAGTATGGTTGAGAATGCTAGAAAAGTCCTAAATGTCTGTCTTTCAATTTCTCCATAGTTCATATCTAATCAAATTTACCTACAAATATGATCTCTTTTTCTAACGAGATACCATATTTGTTATCTACAACCTCTTTTACGTGGTTTACAAGCTTATAAAGAGATGCTGCATGAGCTCCTTTTGAAGCAATAAAAAAATTAGCGTGTTTTTTACTTACTTTCACTCCGTCAATACTATACCCTTTAAGGCCAGATCTATCGATGAGTTCACCTGCAGAATAGTCTTTTGTATTTTTAAATACGCTCCCTGCATTGTATATTGCTGCAGGCTGTGTTTTTTTTCTGTAAGCTACATTCTCTTTAAGCCTATTACTGATTAGCTTAGGGTCTCCTTCGTTAGCAGATAAAATAGCTGAAATTACAATCTTTCTGTCTAAATTGTTCGAAGATCTATAACCAAAATTAAGGTCTTCTTTTAGTAAAATTTCGATCTTATTAGTATCTAAATTGTATACCTCAAGACTTTTGATTATATCTGAAAATTCCCAACCGTATGCACCTGCGTTCATTTTAGCTGCTCCCCCAACAGAACCAGGAATACCGATCAAGAACTCAGCATTAACTAAGTTATTGGTTTTATAGTACCTAGCAAGATCAGGCAAGAAAACAGATGCTCCTACTCTTGCCTCTGACAAGCTCTTGTCAAAAGTAAAACCATTAAAATTTGGGTTAATTATATTACCTTCAAATCCCTGGTCTGAAAACGCTACATTAGATCCTCTACCAAGGATAAAGTTTTCATTGTTTGAGAATGCTTCTTTGTATGAATCTATATCGTCCTCTGAAATTTTATAAAAATTATCACAATAACCTCCAAATTTGTAGGTCGTTACATTCGATAATTTAATTTTAAATTTCATCTAAGTATTTTAATATCTGTGGTCCTAATAAAGTAATATCTCCAGCTCCAAGCGTTAAAATAGTATCATTCTCTTTAACTTTAGAGGCTAAATAACTTGGAACCATTCTCATAGATTTTAAATAATGAATATTTTGATGTTCAAAGTTTTTACTTGTTACTCCAGGTATGGGTTTTTCTCCAGCTGGATAAATATCAACAACAATAGTATGATCAGCCTTAGTTAAAGCATTTTTAAAATCATTAAAACTATTTTTTGTTCTTGTGTACCTATGTGGTTGAAAAATAACATATAACTTTCCTTTAGTATGTTCTTTAAGCGCTGAAATTGTAGCTATTATTTCTGTAGGATGGTGACCATAATCGTCGTATACATTTATACCATTTATAGAACCAAGGAATTCAGTCCTTCTTTTAACACCTGGGAATGTTTTTATAGCTTCTAAAGCTTCCTCTGTTTTGATACCATTAACATTAGCTAAAGCAATGGCTCCAGTTATATTAGATATAAAATGAGAGCCTATTAGTTTTGTACTTATAACGTATTCTGTACTATCTACAATAATTTTATTAGGATATTTGATTTTTATATCTGTATCTTGTGATGAAGAATAAGTAATATATTGATTCTCTATTACCAATTTTCTTATGTTGTGATCATCATAATTCAATACTAAATTCTTTTTAACATTTTGAATCACATGCTTAAAAGCGTCAATTAAGTTATTAAAATTTTCAAAATAATCAAGATGGTCAACATCTATGTTGGTTACTAATAAATCATCAATTTCTATATTTTTAAATGTATTGAAAGCTTCATCAGTTTCTAAAATTATAGGTTGATCTTGATTCCCATAATGACCCCCGATGCCGTGAAATGATGTCATACCTCCAAAAATATATGAAACATTTATATCGTTGTAATGAAATATATGTGCCAATAATGCTGTTGTGGAGGTTTTACCATGTGTGCCTGTAACACCAATAATTTTATTTGTTTTAGATAATAGATTAAGATATTCAGGTCTTGATAATATGTTTTCATTACCCAAATAGTTTATTAAGTTTGTTTTTTCCATTGAAATAGCTGATGAATAAATATAAAGAGTTTCTTCAGAATATTTTAAATTACTTAATTCAAAGTCAACGTTAATACCATCTTGGTTTAGTTGATTTGTTACAAATGATTTTCTTTGATCATATCCTGAAACATTTATATTTTGCTGTACTAAATATTTAGCTATAGAGCTCATCCCTGAACCTCCAATACCAAATATATAAATGTCTTTATAATTTATCATTAAATGCTTCCATTAAGTATCTAGCTATATTTATATTTCCAATTTGAATATCTACAGTGTTTAAGATTTCTTTTTCACTATTCTTATAATTTTTAATAACATCTAATAAGTTTTTTTCGAATTCAGTGTATGAATTAGCTATTATTGCAACTCCTAAGTTTTTCAGATATTCAGCATTAAAAATTTGATGAGAAGATGTAGTTCCATGTTTAAAAGGTATAAGGATTTGAGGAATTCCTAAATAAGCTGCCTCTAAAGCGCCGCCTCCAGATCTTGATATTTGTAAATTAATTTTTGAGTAATAACTACTCATATTTTCAACAAATTCATATTGTGTATAATTCTTTACATTTAATATATCATTAGATTTATCTTTACCAGTAATATGTATAAAACTTACATCACCTGTATTATTTTTGTTTAAAAATTCATACATATAATGATTTATTTCATTTGAACCTTGGCTACCACCTTGAATACCAATTGTTAAAATATCTCTATTCTCTTTATTTATTTTTATTATGTCTTTATTTATTACTGGCCCAACATAAGTTCCTTTGTTTTTTAAAAGATTTTTAGTTTCTGGATATGATGTAAAAATTATTCCAGGTAAAAGACAGGTTAACTTATTACCTAATCCTGCAAATATATTTTGCTCTTGACCGAAATACTTAATACCAAGTGTAAAACTTAAAAATGAAGCTATCGGTGATATATAAGATCCTGTTGATAAAATTATTTTAACTTTTTCTTTTTTTATTATTGATCTTGTTCTTATTATAGTTTTTAATACTTTATGAAAATTTAATATATAACCAATAATGCCTATTTTTGAACGGTATATATCTTGTATGTAAATTTTAATATTTAAATCTTTTAAATATTCTGAACCTCTTTTATCGGTAATAACAATAAAATTCTTTAACTCAATGCCTTCATCATTTAATTGCAAAATTATATTTTTTGCTGGTAAAACATGCCCACCTGTTCCAACACAAAATATTGCTATTTTTTTCATAAATCCTCATTACTATCTTTAGCGTAAGCCATAGTAAGGCCTATAAAAATGGACACCATTGCTGAGCTTCCGTAAGCTACGAATGGCAAAACAATGCCCGTTATTGGTAATAATCCAACTATTCCACCTAAGTTAAATACAGTTTGAATTAATACCCATGACCCCATTCCAACGAAAAATAATCTAGTAAATTCATTTTTACTTGTTAAGCCAAGACCGAAGAATGATATTATCAAAGAAACTAAACCAATTATTAATAATAAAAGCCCAAAAAAACCATATTCTTCTGCTGCAATTGAAGCTACAAAATCAGTCCATGAATTAGGGAGACTACCCCATCTAGCTCTTGAAGTACCAGGTCCTAATCCAAATAAACCACCTGAACTAATTGCAAGTTTACTTTGAAAGATTTGATAACATTCATCAGCTAATAACTCTGCTGAGATATCAGTACCTTCACATATTTTTTCATACCAAATAGTGAATCTCTTATTTCTATACCCCATAACATTTATTGCTAGATATGTAGGTATTGGTGATAAAGTTATAATTGATAGCGGATATCTTAATTTTATTTCAGAAAATAATAATTGAAATAAAATAATACCTGAGATTGTTAAGGTAGTGCCAAAATCTGGTTCTAATAACACTAAAAGAGCAGACAGGGCTGGGAAGCCTAATATCTTTTTTAAATTATAAAAGTCTGATTTATCATTTTCAATATTTGATAAATGGTAAGCAACAAACAAAATAATTATCGGTTTAGCAAATTCACTAGGCTGAAAATTTATACTACCTAAATCAATCCATCTCCTACTTCCACCAGCTACTACACCATATGTGAGTACTAAAAATAACATGGACGTGATAGATAACATTCCGGTATAAGCTAATTTTTTATAATAATCTTTAGAAAATTTTTTTCCAATATTATAAATAATTAAACCCAGAATTATTCCTCCAACGTGTCTTTTTATATAATGAAAATTATCATTAAATTCATTTAGACCTATAACTGATGAAGCTGATAAATTTAATAAAATACCGACAGTTACAAGAAAGGATATTGAAACTACATTGATTTTTTTAAAAGTATTATGACTTAATTTAACCATTTTTTACCTTAATACTTGATACAACTGATTTAAAGAAATTACCTCTCTCCTCATAATTCTTAAAATCATTAAAACTAGCACCCCCACAAGAAAATAAAACAGTATCACCAGTTTGTAAATTTTTTTCTAATTTTTCTTCAAGATCGAATATTGAATCAAGCTCAATTACTTCTGCCTTAGTATTACTCAAATTAACTTTCATATCTTTTGGTAAGATTATTGTTTTTATTTCTTTTGATATATTTAAATCTTTAGAATCCATATTTTTAGTTAAACCATGCATTATCAAAACACCATTATTAATTTTTGTAGTAGCCAATGACACTGAATTGAAATTTGTGGACTTTGAATCATTAATGTAAGTTATACCTTTATGTACATCAACTAATTCAAATCTATGTTCTGAATTCTCACTATTTATTAAATATTCCTTTGCAGATTCATAATTTAATTCTAGTTTCTCAATAACCTGCATAAAAATATCAACTGTATTGTCAAAAAATATAGATTTATCTTTAACTTCAGAATATAAATTTAAATTAATTGCTCCAGGCTCCAAGCTACCAAAAAAATTATTGTCTTTTATAGAATCATCTATATTTTCAATGAATTCTTTAATTCTTTTTTTGGATTCTAAGTACTCATCAAAATTTTTGTGCCAATCTAAATGGTCCTGATATATATTTAAAATTATTCCAATATGTAATTTTAAATTGTTTAGATAGTAAAGCTGGAAGCTGGAAAGTTCAATTACTATATATTCATATTCTTTATCAATGATTTCTAACGGTGATCTACCAACATTTCCAACTGCAGCTGCTTTTATTCCTTGTGAATTTAAAAAACTTGTTAATAAATTTACAAGTGTTGTTTTACCATTAGTTCCTGTAATACCTATTAATTTACCTGTATAAATTTCATTAAATAAATCAATATCAGTCTTAACAGGTATTCCTCGAGAATTAATTTCACTCAAAAGTTCATGAGTGGGTTTAATTCCTGGAGAGATTATTATTTCATCTAAATCTTCAAAATTACTATCTTTAAATTTTTGATTTTTTGGTATTTCTATTTCTTTATCATCATCGTATATAAGATATTCGATATTATTTTTTTGAAAATAAGTTTCTACTGATTTTCCTGTTACCCCATATCCAAAAATTAGTTTTTTCACTTAATTACCAAACAGGACCCAATCACCATAAAAGAGGCCTAGCCCTATTACGATAACTATTCCATTTATAATCCAAAATCTTACAATAATAGTTGTTTCTGCCCAATTATTCATTTCAAAATGATGGTGTATAGGGGTCATTTTGAATACTCTTTTACCTCTATATTTAAATGACAATACTTGAATTATTACAGACATCGCTTCAACAATATAAAGGAAGCAAAAAAAGAGGATTAATGTATCAGCTCCAATAGCAAATAATATTAACGGGAACATTGACCCAATAAATTGTGAACCAACATCTCCCATAATTATTTTTGCTGGATTTGTATTCCACCATAGAAAACCCAAGCAAGAGCCTGCTATTGATGATATTAAAACCGCTAATTCAACTGAAATAAAAATAGGATTTATGAAATTAGAATAATAATCTGGATGTCTAAATATCCAGAAGGCAATTATTAAAATACCACCAAATGATACCGAAGAACTTCCAGCAACTAAACCGTCTAATCCATCAGTTAAATTTACAGCATTAGTTATCCCAACAATAATAAATATAATTAAAAACCATTTAATAATTCCAACATCGATACCGAAACCACTAAATAGATAGAAAATAGTTGAGTCATTTAAAAAATAAAAATAATAACTTCCCAGTAAAGCCACAATAGATTGGAGTATAAATTTATTTTTTGGTTTTAAACCTAGATTTCTATTCTTATTTACTTTTAAATAGTCATCAATCAAGCCAACAAAGCCCATTAGGGTTCCTAAGAGTAAAAGATTAAATATTTCTGGTTTTATAGTTAATAACTCAACCTTAAAACCTTTCCCAATAGTCCAAAAATTTATATGTGACAAAATAAAACCTACGAAAGTTCCAACAATAATAAATACTCCACCCATTGTTGGAGTCCCCTTTTTATGCTCATGAAAATTTAATTCTTCCTGAATTGGTTGTCCTATATTTCTAGTTTTAAAATAATTAACACCAATTGATGTAGAAAAAATAACAAATAAAAATCCAAGACCGCCTGCAACTATTATTCCAATCATATTTTTTCCTTAATATAATTTTTAACTATTTTCTGATCGCTAAATTCTACTGAAGAGTTTTTAAATTCTTGAATTTTCTCATGGCCTTTCCCTAATATTAATAATACAGAATCTTCCTCGAGATTATTAATTCCTTCTATTATTGCTTCTTTTCTATTGAGTATTATTTCTATATCTTTATTTAACTCAATACCGCTCAATATATTTCTTGCAATTTCTTCTTCGTCTTCATACCTAGGATTATCATTTGTTATTATTATCTTGTCAGCTAAATTAGTAGCTTTGCCCATTAAAGGTCTCTTTTCTTTATCTCTGTTTCCACCAGCACCCAAAATAACAATAACTTTACTGTATTTATTTTTAACAAAATTAATAACTTGTGTAATTGATTCTGGAGTGTGTGCAAAATCTACAATAATTTCATTATTATTTATATATTTGATAATTTCATACCTACCTACCGGATTTTTCAATTTCAATGAATCTTCAATTATTGAATCTAAGTTATTAAGTTCAGAAAAATAAGCCATTGAAAGAGCAAGTAAATAGTTTAAGTGTGATTCTGGTCCTGATATAGGAACTGAAATATCAAATTTTTTTCCTTCAATTTCAAAATTTATATCAAAATTTTGTTTTCTAGCAATAATATTTTTTATATATAAATTATTTTTCTTATTCATTCCAATACTGAATGAAGGTATGGTTGTTAATGATTTGATCTTGCTTCCCCATTCTGAATCTATATAAACAAATTTTTCTGATATATCACTTTTAAAAAGTCTTAATTTTGAATTGAAATAGTTTTCAATATTTTTATGATAATCAAAATGGTCTTGCGAAAGATTTGTAAAACCAGATACTTTAAACTTTAAACCTTTTAATCTTTCTTGTTCTAAAGCATGAGAAGATATTTCAATTACAACATCATTAGTATTGTTATTTTCTTTAAGGCCTAATAATTTTATTATATTGAAAAGTTTTGGAGTTGTTAAATGTTCTTCATTAGTAATTTTTTTTAATAAAGCTGCCTCAGTAGTACCAACAAATAAAGATTTCGAGCTAATTAACTGATTTAAATAGAAACCTGTTGTTGTTTTACCATTTGTACCAGTTATTCCATAAAAATTTCTTTTTTCATAATTTGGACATATTTTTTGTAGTACATTTTTAAATATCTCATCATAATTTTTTACTTTTATTATTTTATCGTTTGAGACAGTACAATCTTCCTTAGTTACAATTGCTTTTACATCCATTTCAAGAGCTTCTCGAATTAACTTATCAAGCTTTTCTAATGATTGATTATTAATAAAAAGTATTGAATTTTTAGATATATCAACTGTACTGTTTATTATTTCATTAGAATTAATATTTTTACTAGAAATTAACTCTTCAATATTTAACGTTTTCATTGTTAGTCCTTAGGAACAAAGTAAGTAATAATTTTCTTGAATATAGGAGCAGCTGTAGAGCCCCCTGTTACATATTCAGATGTAGGATTAGTTTTTGCTCCCCATAGAAGGACTGATCCAACAATTGGTCCTTCTTTTGTTTCAACAAATCCTGTAAAGGAAGTGTTGAATCTATCTTCTGAATATCCTACTCCTTCTAAATGTGTCCTACTTGTACCAGTTTTGCCACCAATAATATAACCCTCTTTTCGCAGAGATTTTCCTGTACCATTTTCACCTTCTACTACATTTATAAGTAGTTTTTTTAATCTATATGACATTTCTGGGCTAATAACTTCGTTATTTATAAATCCAACTCTATCTTTTTGCACTAAAGTTAATTTTACATCCCTTCCTCCGTTAGCAATTATGCTATAAGCTCTAACCATTTGATATTGAGATACGTTGACAGAGTAGCCAATAGAAAGGGAGCTTAAACAAGTTAAACAACGTTTGTAGTCAACAAAACCTCCTTTTGCTTCTCCTGTTAGCTCAACGCCTGTTTTCTGAGTAAAACCAAACTTCATTAAGTAATTTTCAATCTCAGAAACACTAGAAACTTCTGTTACTTTAATAGTCCCTACGTTTGAAGATCTTTCAATTATTTCTTTAACAGATAGCTGATAGGGCTCGTGTTTTAAAAAATCTTTAAAACACCCCTTGAGGCCTTCATAAAGCTTTCCACAAGAATTTTCAATTATCTCAATTGTATCTTCTACATAATATGTATCATTTTCATTTACTACTTCACTATCAAGCAAAGAACCTACTGTAAATATTTTTAATGCTGACCCAGGTTCGTACAAAGCTCTTCCACTAATTAAATTTATATTGAAATATTTATTATTAATATTCGATTTTTCAGCTGAAATAATAATTTCACCGTTTTCAGAGTTTACAAATACAACAGAGCACTTAAATGCATTGGTCTCTTTTAGAGCATCTATACAAAGATTTTCAGAAATATATTGCAATTCAGAATCAATTGATAAAACCAAATCTTCGCCATGGATTGGGTCTATTATATTACTTTTACCTTGTGGTATAAAATCTCCATTTGGCGCTGCTTCATATCTTAATTCTCCATCTTTACCCTTTAAAGAGTTATCAAAATAGAGTTCTAAACCTTCAATCCCATTTCCATCTGGGTCTACATGTCCAATAATCTTTTTTAATGAATCTGTATAAATAATTCTTTTAGAAGATTTTTCAACAATAATTCCCTCATAATTCCAGTCTTTAATTTTTGAGCCTACATCAAAATCAACATTCCTTTTAAGATAAAAATAATTTTTATTATTATTAAACTTTTCATTAATAATTGACTTATCAATTTTCAACAATGGAGCTAATAGTTCAGCTGCATTATCTTTGTTATTTAATTTATCTGGATAAATTCCAATATTGAAAGAATTAATACTTTCTGAAACTTCATTAAAGTTTTTGTCTAAAATTGATCCCCTTTTTGCTTCTATTACCTCTACTTTTTGCCGGTTTGACAGTGCTTGATTTTTAAAATAATCGGAATCAGTAAATTGAAGTTTGTATATTTCTTCAATAAATAATACTGATGAAAATAATGCAAAAATATTTAAAATTACAAATAAAATTCCTAGTTTTGTCTTCTTAAATCTCATAATTATCTACCAAAACCTAAAATTGCAATGTTTTCTTTTTCTTGATTTTTTAATTTATAGGGTATTTCTAACTTGTTTATTTTTTGAGAAATTTCTAATCTTTTGTAAGAATAATTATTTGCAAGTTGTTCAATGCTACTTATTGAATATTTTTCATTATGTTTTAAATTTATTAACATTTTTTGTCTTTCTAATATAAAGACCTCAGTATCTAAATCATCAATTTTATTAGATAATTCATTGATTCTTATATTCAAAATTAACGGAACTGAAACTATTATAAATATTGAGAAGTAAATTGATATAAATATAAAGGGCCTTTTCATAATTTTACCACATACCTCATGATCGCTGATTTCGATCTTGGATTAGATTCCTTCTCTTTGTCTGATGGTGTGAATTTCTTTTTCTTTGGATAAGTAAATTGTTGCTCTGTGTCACATGTGCAAATTGGAATCCTAGGTTCACAAATACAATATCTTGTAATTTCATTAAAAAACTTTTTAACAATCCTGTCTTCAAGAGAATGGTAAGAAATACAAACTATTATTCCTTTTTTATTTATAGAATCTTTTATTGAATTTAATGAATCTTTTATTTCATTTAATTCATTATTAACTTCAATTCTTAGTGCTTGAAATATTCTTCTTATTGTTTTATCAGTAAATATAGGATTTTGTTTGGGGACAGCTTTTTTGATTACAGAAACTAATTCATTTGTAGTTGTGAGAGGTCTAGATTCAATTATTTTTATAGCAATCTTCTTAGAGTATCTATCTTCACTGTAGTTTTTTAAAACATTAATTAATTTTTTTTCTGTGTAGTTGTTTACAATTGTTTCTGCAGTTAATTTTTGGTTAGTATTCATCCTCATATCAAGATTTGTATTTTTCTGAAAAGAAAAACCTCTATAATCAGAATCAATCTGATGAGAAGATAATCCGAAGTCATAAAAAACTCCACTCAAAGGAAGATAATTATTTTTTGATAGAAATTTGTGAATCTCTGAAAAATTTAATTGGAAAACTTTATGATCTTTTTTACTATTATTTACAGAATCAAAATCACGATCAAATCCAAGAAAATTTAAGTGATTGAAATTATTAAAATAATTAAAATGTGAACCATAACCATAAGTTGCATCTACAAAAGTTCCACTAGGTACATCTTTAAGTATGGAAGAAATCTCTTCCGTCATCACGCCTTCATGCGGCAAATACTCGGCCCTGTTTGTATTCATACCCAGCTCTCTAGTACTGGCACCAATTGGAAAGTTGGGCGGAGTAAGGGTATTCCAATTTAGTTGTCTAGAGAGCTGGCTATGAACTTATCCTTTCACTTCGTTAATGTTTGCAAATGCTTTATCAGCATCATTTTGAATTTTTTTCCAAACTTTTGTTGACCATATTTCAATAACTGGACCTGAACCAGTAACTGTTACGTCATCATTTATATCGATGTCACTATATTTTCTTAGATTTTCAGGTATTTGTATTCTTCCTGCTGAGTCCAACTTAGAATCAATAGCTCCACTAAATAAAGCTCTACGTAATTGTCTTGATGTTTTTTCAGTAGAAGGAAGTGAAGCCATCTTTTCAGATTCATCCAACCAATTTGTCTTAGTAAGTACCTGAAGACAGTTATCTAGTCCCTTAGTGACCACACAGCCCTGTTGAAGCTCTTTTCTGAATTTCGAAGGTATTACTACCCTTCCCTTCGAATCCATTGTATGTCTAAACTCACCAAGGAACACTTTTCTCCGCCTTTCGTGCCTTGAACCACTTTTACACATTATATGACACTTTCTGACACTACGCAACACAAAAAGAGAAAAAAAATTATGCTGAAATTAGATATTCTTTCCATTCTGGATCTGGGTTAGGTCCAATTATTGTTTTAATCCAGAAATTACCCTCTGGCTTGATTGGAAAATTTTTTAATTTTAAAATTGTTTGATTTAATAATTTATCTGCTTTTACAAGATTGCACTTTTTACAACAAGCAACAACATTTAACCACTCATGTTGGCCACCTTTTGATTTAGGAATTATATGGTCTATAGACTCAGCACTATTTCCACAATATTGGCATGTATAAAAATCTCTTATGAATATATTTGAACGATTTAAAGCTACTCTCCTTGCGTAAGGTGCTTTGACGTAATAAGTTAATAAAGCTACTTTTGGAATTTTAATAACTTCATTTTCAGAATGAACTTCTAAATTTGATTCTTTTATAACATTTATTTTATTTGCTAATAACAGTGACACTGATCTTTTTGCTGAAGCAACAGAAAGGGGTTGGAAAGTAGAATTTAAAATAAGAGTTCTATGCGAGTTAAAATTATTCATAATAAAAAATTATGGTTCTTATTTTTGTTAGGCTTGCCTTTGTTGATTAAGTACATCTTCTTCTACTTTAGTCAACAAATTTAAAAATCTTTCTTTATCTAGTTCAAACTTAGATACATCTTCTCTTACTTCTTTTGTTACTACATCAATTGTTTCAAAAAATGCAAGTTGACCAGATTTAAGTGCATCAAAAACTTTATCCTCTTCTACTGAAAATATTGTGTCACCATCTGAAACAAGTTTTACTTCTGAAAGTTGATCTTCAAGATTTCCATTTCTTGTTAAATATTTCCATGCTCTTCTAACTCTCTGAATGCTCATACCATTATCTAGTAAAGTTTTAATAACTCTTAGAGAAACAATGTCTCTAAATGAATAAAGCTTTGGTACTCCAGGCTTTCCATTTGATGATTGGATTGTTGGAGAAACTAATCCTACTTTATCCCAATATCTTAGTTGATGCGAAGTGCAGCCAGATAAATAACAAGCTTGTTTAGATGTAAATGCATCTTTCTTCAAAATCCTTACTCCTTAAAAAATATGATGTAGTATTAAATTTAATTTATTCTATTTCTTTTGTCTAGAGTTATCTTTATTTCTTAGAAGATTAAAAATTTGTTTAAAATTCCATTCATTAATATTTTCAGCTTTGAGAAGTGATCTTGTATTGGTTACAAAAACATAACCTGATAAAGCCATCAATACAAATCCCATAACTGCAACAACTGGTTGTATAATATAAGAACCAATCATCATAATAAAACCAACTATAAATGTAATACCTGAAATAATTGACCTACTTCTTGAAAAGTTTGAAAGTGTTAAAGATTCAACAGCCTTTTCAAGTTTTGGATCTTCTTCAGTTAAACCCAATTCAATTTGTTTTAATATTTCTTCTTCTTTTTTATTCAAACCCATAAGAAGATTTTAATATAATTTGAAACTACGCTGTACTTGTGAGCAAATTATTTTTGAGGCATGGAGAGGTCGAAAACAAAAAAGATATCTTTTATGGCGATTTAGCCGGTTATGAATTGAGTAAGAAAGGTCACAAGCAAGCTGAAAGTGCTGCTAAATACATTTTTAATAATTTTGATATTAAATATATTTACTCATCACCATTACTTAGAGCAAGACAAACTGCTGAACCATTATCACAACTATTAAAAATAAATATCAGTTATACAAATAATTTAATTGAGTGGGGTGGTACAAATATTTGGAAAGGTAAAACCTTTAAAGAATTTAGCCAAACAGAGGAATATAAACAATATTTAGATGATCCACTGAAAATAAAGTCAAATGAAGAAACTTATTTTGATGTATATAAAAAGGTTCTAAATATATATAAAAAAGAAACTCAATGTGTCTTTGTGAGCCATCAAGATACTATAAGGTCATTTACATATTACAAACTAAAAGATGAATTATTTAATAACAATAAACCTGAACATTGCGGAATTCATGAAATAATAAATAATAAACTTATGATTCATACTTACCCTGCTTAAGTGAGTATATAATATAAAATAATTAAACTTAGACCAAAAGATCCGCAAAAAGTAACAGTGCCTATAATTGGTTCTAACGATTTTAAAAACTTAGTTTCAACTTTCTCTAAATATATTTCAACCAATTGCCTACTTAAAACAAAAGAAATAAATCCAGCAACTATAAAGTAAACAAAACTCATTAATGAAAGCCAGGGATTAACATAATTCATACTAAGGTAAACTTAATATCTATATGGTATTTAGCAAGAAAACAAAAGTTATTTTTTACTCATTAGTTTTTGTATTTTCAACATACATTGGATATATACTTGGAAATGCTTTTTGTGTTAATAACTGTTCATTTACATTAATTGCAA
>Ga0208408_1000601_pt1 | contig 22883 bp, 22 predicted proteins | sample ETNtaG_4_FD_185776 | JGI IMG/M metagenome (GOLD analysis project Ga0208408, IMG submission 185776) | Marine microbial and viral communities from oxygen minimum zone, Eastern Pacific Ocean - ETNP201406SV67 (SPAdes) (version 2) | ecosystem: Environmental > Aquatic > Marine > Oceanic ... | reverse complement strand
ACTAAATCACAGTGGTCCGCAAAGAACCCATTTTTCACGAATATTTCTGATAATTACATTCTAAATGGCGAGTCTTCTAAGAAAGAAACTCGCCACATCGTCTTCAATCTGGGAGAATCTGGATTGGAATACAAGGCAGGAGATGCTCTTGGAGTTGTTCCGCGATGCCCTCCAGAACTAGTAGAACAGATATTGAGTATTTGCGGATTTTCTGGAGAAGAGGAAGTTGAAACAAATCTTGGAAGTTGCTCTCTACGAGAAGCATTGACCGATCGTTACGAAATTCATAGAGTCTCAAAAAAATGGTTAAGAGGTCTCGCAGAAAGATCTAGTGACTCTCCTGCAAAGATAGAGATGAGGATTGTATCTAGGAGGAGATTCTCTTCTCTCGATGTGGCAATGGTTGTTGATTGGGAATCCAGTGGTGAACAAGATGTTCCAGATGGATTTGTTGAGATGGGCGATTTAGGGGACAACTCAGCTATATTACTGCAGGAATTAATTTCTACTAATGAGGCCATGGAGGACTATATTTGGTCTAGGGACTATGTCGATGCCCTTGGAGATTTCATTAGCTTTGGGTTTTCCCCTCAGCAATTAATAGAGGGGATGGATAGGCTGAAACCAAGACTCTACTCAATTGCCAGTAGCCCTGAATATGAGGAGGGGACAGTTCATCTTACTGTAGCCATAGTAAGATACCATCACCACCAAAGGAATCGAACAGGTCTGTGCACAGGATATATGGCAAATAGGTGCGAAACCAACTCAACTGAGATTGGTGTTTACATGTCTCCAACTAGGTCATTTGTTCTTCCTGAGGACGGCTCAAGAGATATCATCATGGTAGGGCCAGGAACCGGAATAGCCCCATTCAGGGCATTCCTCCAACAAAGGGAGATCAACACTGATTCGGGAAGAAACTGGCTCTTCTTCGGTGACTGGACTGAGGATGGAGAATTCCTCTATAGAGAAGAAGTAGGTGAATGGATCGAAAAGGGAGTGATTTCGAAAATTGATTTAGCTTGGTCGCGCCAAGGTTCCGAGAAGGTCTATGTCCAGCATTTGATGAAGAAGAATGGGGAGGAGATTTGGAATTGGATTGAGGGGGGAGCATATTTCTACGTGTGCGGCGATAAGCAATATATGGCGAAGGATGTACATTCTACACTGATGGAAATTTGTTCTCAATATGGCAACATGTCTCCAGATGAATCTAAGGATTTTGTTGAGAACGGTTTGATGAAGACAGAGAAGCGATATCTTCGAGACGTTTACTAGGCCGATTCACTCAAACGATGGCGCACCTGCCATGTAGCATGTTCCGTCGCGTTTTGGTTGCTAATCGTGGGGAAATAGCTCTACGAATAGTGAGATCATTGAGCGAGTTAGGAGTTGAATCTGTAGTAATCCATGGTCGAGAGGATCGAATGTCCCTCCCAGTGAGGCTGGCAGATGAAGGATATTTCATTTCTCGAGAGGACCCACTAGCATCCTTTCTTGACATTGAGGCAATAGTTTCTGCTGCCAAGGAGGTCGGCGCTGATGCCGTTCATCCAGGTTATGGCTTTCTATCTGAGAACCCAACCTTCGCACAGAGGCTCGCAGATGAAGGAATATCCTTCATTGGGCCATCTCCTGACTCACTTAGGCTTCTTGGTGATAAGATTGCTGCCAGAGAGGTCATGTCAAAGGCAGGCATTCCTGTTGCCAAGGGGACTGGAGAGCCAATCTCTGACTACAATGAGGCTCTCGAGATAGCCTCTGAAATTGGCTTCCCAATTATGATCAAGGCAGCTTCTGGAGGGGGTGGAATCGGAATGCAAGTGGTAAATGCAGAGTCTGAGTTTGAATCGGCCCTGAGGTTATGCCAAGGTAGGGCAGAATCAGCCTTCGGAGATGGCAGGGTTTTCATAGAGGAATATGTTACCTCTGCGGAGCATATTGAATTCCAAGTAATCGGGGACGGTTCGAAAGCAATCCATATCGGGGAGCGCTTCTGTTCAATCCAGAGACGGCATCAGAAGATTCTCGAAGAAGGCCCATGGATCAGTGAGTCCGAAAGGGAAGATATCGGTGCCAAAGTGGTTGCAGGTGCCCAGGCAATTGGCTATAGGGGACTGGCTACCTTTGAATTTCTCAGAAACTCAGATGGTGAATTCTATTTCATGGAGGTTAATCCCAGAGTCCAAGTGGAGCATACGGTTACTGAGATGTTAACTGGGATCGACCTCGTCTCCTTAGGAATCATAGTTTCCTCTGGAGCAGAGCTCCCAATCTCACAAGAAGAAGTGAAATTGAATGGCCACGCAATTCAGGTCCGAATTAACGCCGAGAACCCCGTAACTCTCGAACCTTCTCCGGGAAAACTGTGGGAGTGTCATTGGCCGGGGGGGCCGGGGATTAGAGTAGACTCCCATGGTTTCTCGGGTTATAACATGCCTGAGTCATTTGACTCGCTACTCGCCAAGATAATTGCTTGGGCGCCGAATAGGAGTCAGGCGATAGCACGTCTGAACTCAGCTTTGGAAGAGACAATTCTAATTGGGGTGGATACCTTGATTCCCCTCCATAGAGCAATTCTTCAGGAATCGGATTTCCTAGAAAGAAAGATTACCACCGACTATCTCGAGAATCATGCAGACTTGCTAGTTGGAAGTGGTTAATTGGAACTGGTTATCGTTGGAAGTATTGGATATGACGACATAGAAACCCCAGTTGCTTCGGGTTCAGACGTCCTCGGAGGTTCCGCGGTCCATGCTGGAGCTTCTGCAGCCTTCCATCTTCCAATGATTCCGGGTAGAGGAGCTAGGGTGGGCTTAGTAGGGCCAGTAGGGGATGATTTCTCAATTTCTCATTCATCCAAACTAGAAGATTTGGGCATCGACTTCTCTGGAGTTGAAAGGTTACCAGGTAAGACATTTAGATGGTCAGGAAGGTATTCTGGCACAATGGAGAATGTAGAAACTATCTCTACAGAGGTCAATGTGTTAGGTGACTTCACCCCTGAAATTCCTGAAGAATGGAGGTCTCCTGGAATCCTCTTTTGCGCTAACACCCATCCCGCATCCCAGATTCTTGTCCTTGATCAGTGCCCAAGCTCTGAGATTACCGCAATTGACACATTCATGCTGTGGATTGAGACGGAGTTTTCTACTCTCTCACAGGCTCTAAGAAAGGTTGACCTGGCAATTCTCAATGAAGAGGAGGTTTGTGCCATCTCGGGAGAAGAAATATTCATGCAGGCAATCGAACCAATTTTATCGGGATCTTGCTTAGAAGGGGGGGAATCGGCCGGAAAGGGCCCAAGAGGACTAATTATCAAGAGGGGATCTTCAGGAGTAATTGCCCATCTCCCTTGTGGGATTATTGCCCTCCCATCCTACCCAATCACGGAAGTAGTCGACCCGACTGGGTGTGGAGACTCATTTGCCGGCGCACTCTTAGCAAACATGTCTGGAAGAAAGGGAATTCTGAATGATCTCGATTCAATGAGGGATGCGATGGTCCATGCAACGGTTTCTTCTTCATTTACAATTCAAGGACTTGGAACAGATAATCTTCAAGGTTTAGAGAGGGGTCTTTATCATGCAAGAATGGACAGATACCGGCGAATTGTTGGACTGTGATTAACCCAACCTTTTCAAACCCGGAAGAGGGTGCGAGTCATCTGTTGACGAAGTGGGTTTTAGCTGACCGAATTTCAAAGAATCCCGATTATCAGTTAGCATCAGGCGTTCGTCATCCTTTCCAGATAGGCCACTAACGATTGAATCTAGCTTATCCTTCGCAGTAGAAGAATGGACAACAGTTCTCATAGACCTAATTCGAGCGCTAACATCTGCTTGATGATCTTGATCGCTTCTCAGCCTCATGTGCTGAGTACTCTGGAACCTCTCAGTTTCTATCTCATCAGTTGTCCCAGCATCACTTCTTCTATGTCTATTCATTGAGCTACTAGGCCTCAATAATCTAGAAAGCCAACCACCAGAAACACCTGCCTTAGGCTTTACAACAGCCGTCCTGTTTCCAGACATTGTTGAGGCAAGTCCCTTCAAGGCCGGGTAATCATCCAGATTAGCTGATTGAGCATAACTGAATTTATCATTGCTCTTAGTTCTCAACTCTTGCATAGCCCTTGCCTGCCTAACTACTCCTGCCTTGCATTCTTCTCTCACAGCCTCTTCGGTAGGTGGGGGCAAAAGCTTCCCCCGGAATGGCTCTACAGGGGCCCCAAGTTCTTCATGTGCCCTCTTGATCATTTGAGAACTAGAAAATGACCTCTCGCCCGAATCTTGTTTTGGAGAATCAAGTTCAAAATCAAATAGTCCCATTTCGACCTCATTAGTATTGGAAGAATCGGAGATTGTTCCTGAGTCGAATAACCCCCCTGGAGAGAACATATCGAGACCTTCTGCAGCATCAGAAAATACAGAATCAATTCTGCTACTAGGCTTCGACTCAGCCTCTTTCTCTTTATACCAAGTTGGAGTTTCTTGAACCCCCCATGCTCTCTCGTAAGCATTCTGTTTGGAAAAACTAGGGGAATAAATCGCTTCGGTATTTTTCCGATCAACAATATCGGCCCTTTCAGAAGTTGTTTCTGGAGGTTCCAATTTCACTTTGTCACCTTCAAATATTTCCATTATTGGCAGCCTATCCTCCTGATGCGGGGTAAATGCCTCCGATCGAGTAGAAAACGGAAGTGAAGCAACTGGTTTTTCCCCCAATACTCCTGCGACGTCTCTCAGAGCTGGGAAAGTTGGAATCTCAGTTTCCAGATTCTCTAGCCCCAACATCGCCTCGTCCATATTGCTGCCGTGCCTAACCCTATCTACAATTAGACATAGCTTCAGAAGATCCCCCTCACTTCCTGATACCAGGTGTCTATCTCCAGAACCCGTCTCTATTGCGAGGATGGCATATCGAGAAACAATATTTGAGATAATTATTGACGCTCCCAGTGCCACTGCCAACCAATTTATTGGCGAGACAATGGTCGTGAAACCTAGATAGATAGCAACTAATCCAATCAAATTTGTTCCCGATGGAAGGACCGGGATCTTAAGATGCCTCATTCTCTCAATGGCCGCCAAGTCAAGTCTGAACCCTTTCCCATCTATTCTTTCGATGGTCAACTGTCGCTCAGTAATTACTGCACAACACTTCCCTCTCGCACCGACTAAGTAGAGTCCGCCGATTAACTCGGCACGCCTCTTCTCAGTCGGGCCATTTGGCCCGGCCAATCCCATCCGAACCTCCGAGCGTCTTACACGCGGTATAAGTCCATGGGAAATAAAACAACCAATTATTGATACTTAGAGACGTTTTTTTTCTCGCCGTTACTAACTAGCGCATGGCTTCTCTAGCCTGCTCTGCGAGTCTCCACATCTCTTCCTCTTCCTTTGTCCCTGGTTCAAATTGCGGAACCTCTACTGGCTTCATTGTCTCATCAATTGCAACCATGAAGAAGAAACCAGAGCAAATCTCTTCGCCGATCCATTCAGAACGAGAAAGCCTGCAAGAAGTGACATGGACTCCAACCGTTCTAGGAGAGGTCCAAACCACTCTGGATGTTGTTCTGATAATGTCTCCTTGGAATGCAGGCCTCTTGAATTTCAAGGCGTCTACTGAAACGGTAACAAATACTCTGTGTGCAAACTTAGAGGCAACCATTCCAGCTGCTGTGTCCATGATTGCCATTAATCTACCACCAAAAAGAGTGTTTAGGGCATTTGTATGCCCTGGAAAAACTTCATCCAGAACCACCACCGGCTCATCCGAGAACGGACTCCCCCTCTCCATTATGAGCTCTCAACGCATCATCATGCTTGAATCCTACAGTTTCAGATGCCCAATTACAGCGGTTTACCGCTTACTTCAATCGAGCGATGCACTTCCGAGAAACATGAGCGTACCAGATCTTCTATGGGACTCTTCCGTATATCGGGATCCTGACGGTGGTTCTGTTCTGCTCTGGCCCTACCTCCCATGTGTCAGGATGCCAACAAAGATGCGTCCAAGGTTATGGGATGGTTTAGCCCTCCTATCCTCTAAAGACGAACTTCTTTCTCTAAAGGAAGAAGAGGAGCAAGACAAGAATAGCCCAGGAATACACGTGGACTCTGCAGATGCATCCGGAACAACTCTGGGAATGCTTGTTAGAGACTTATCCGAACTTGATCTGGATGCCCCATTTATCCCTGACCCAGAGAGGATTAGGCTTCTGCGACACGCTGAGAACTCAAGAGGTGGGATGCCAATTTATGCAATTGAACCTGGAATTGAGGATCCACAGTGGGCGAATTGGCAATCTAGATGGGCCGATGAGCAAGTTAGATTTCGGAACCTAATTGCTACAATTGGAAGATCTAGGAGGTGGTCAAAAATAAGGAAAGAGGCCATAAAAAAGGTTGCAAACTCAAGATTTGCAGATCCAGATTTGGGTGCTGCTTCAACTGTTTGTGCTGCATGGTGGCACGAGGAGACGATGTGCTTGACAGAGAAATTGACGAACGAGAGAGACTCTAGATTCTCTTCTAGAATCCGAGGGGCGTTATCCAATCTTAGAGACAACGGGGAAGAAAATTGGGATGAAGGCGGCCCGACTCTTCTAGTCCCGATTCAACAGTCCCATATGCCTGCTCTAGAGAATAGCCTAATTGACTGTGTGGAAGTCGAGACTATGGGGAGGGAACAATGAGTATAGTCGAATTAAAAATCGAGACCCAGTCATTTCGAGTGGTCCCCTCTAATCCAGTTAGCTTAGCAGATGCAGTAAAATTTGCCGGAGCGAAGAGTAACGGAGCATTCGCAGTAATTGAGCACGATGATCCCCGAGCACTAATTGTCATCGACACGGATGGATCGATTTTGATTCATGGAATTTCCAACATCGAAGCAGCCTCCTTAATTGCACAGGAAACTCTTCTGAGTATTGGGCTCTCTGAGAAGGGCATTGTAATGGAATCCGGAGAGGTCCTAGCAAGCTTTTCCATTGGAAGGGCAGTCTTGATTGGCTTGGCTGCGGAACGATTCATGGATGCAGAGCATGACCTAAGGTTAGATGCTCTTCGTATAGCATCTAGGAGGCATAACTGCACATTACTTCTATTCAGCAACGGAAGAGGTATTGTGATGGGGCAGTCTTCACGAAAGGTTGCTGAAATGGCTGCTTCTTACTGGATTGAAAAATTATCGGAAGAAGACGCCTTGGCGTGATGAAATGCTGACCAAAGAGAAGTGGACTGGACCGATAATTGACCAGCACATGCACTTGGATCGCTCATATCGTTATCTCGATGCAGTGGAAGATTTCTCCAAAGCTGGTGGTACTGGCATCATGCTTGTACATAAACCAGAATTCGCTGGTTCCCTGCCCACTGATCTCCGAGGGTATAGGGAAGCTTACTCGGATACAATTTCGATGGCCGAAGAGATTCGCAAGAGTTTCCGTTTAGATGTCGGCATAGCCCTCGGCCCACACCCAGTAGCATGGGAGAATCAGATAGGAAAATTAGGATTAGAGGAGTCTACTGAGTTGCATATCCAAGCTGTCGATTTAGCATTAGAGTATATCGATTCTGGGCTTGCAAATTGTCTTGGAGAGGTCGGAAGGCCACATTATCCCGTCAACGAAGAGATTTGGGAAGAGTCGAACAAAATGTTGTTGGAAATAATGTCAATGGCTTCCTCCGCAAAAACATCGGTACAATTACATGTGGAAGATAATAATGAGGACACTTGTCTAGAACTGAGTCAGATATGTAGATCGGCGGGCTTCCCCATAGATCGGGCTATCCGACATTATGCCCCCCCAAACGTCAGCTCAGACTTCACTCATGGTTTATCGGCTACTGTAAACGTCGGCAAAGGGAGTGTTGAATCGCTAGTAGAAACAGTCAGCAAATCAAGTGCACCTTGGGGGATGGAAACTGACTATCTTGATGATAAAAATAGACCAGGTGCAGTATTGGGGCCTAAGACAGTCCCAAAAAGAACACATGAATTTAGCTCCCGACTCCTCTCTTTGGGATGGGAAGAATCGGATGTCGAGTCTCTGCTCTTCAACATTCACTCAAACTGGCCAGAGTCACTCTACGGAATTTGATCGGAGAATTATTTTTGGCGTGAATATCATAAATAGTCCAATAATGAACATTGTAACTGATATTCCTAGGAATTGCAATTCACCAAGTGGATTCGGAAATCCTATTTCTTGCATTGCCATCCTCAAGAGTGGTCCATTTATTGGGAGGAAGAATAATACTAGGAAAACGCCAAACCTCTGCCTAAGTAGCATATCTGTCCGTGCATGCTTTTACTTTTCAACTCCTTCAGTCGACCGAATCGATTTAGGGATGCTATATGGTCGCCCGGTTCAAGCGCCTGTAGTGAAGGGGTTATCACAAGAGGTTTCCAACCTCTTGTCCCGGGTTCAAATCCCGGCGGGCGCACCATTCTTTCCCCCTATGAAGTCACAATCTAGGTTTTGACACTGAAGCATTGAAACACCCCTAGCTTTACGAAACTCTGTGTCCGTATCCGATCAAGAGGGAGCAGCAGCTGGCTCCTCTCTGAGTAAAGACAACTCCGAACTGCAGGATGAAAAACAAGTAGTCGGTCGCAAGATTTGGAGGGTGGTCCCATATGTCACCAGATATTGGAAAAGAGCATTGGGTGGAATACTGGCAAACGCAGGAGCTAGAGCCTTCGACCTCATCCCCTTCATCGCAATAGGAATGGCCGCAGACTATTACCAATCAGGTACCTTCACCAACTCTACGATTGAGAGTCTGGTAAATTGGGGAGCTATACCGGACATGGGCCCAGTCGACTCCATAGAGTTTGGTTTCGGACTTCTAATCATGGTCTGTTTTACCTTTCTAGCATTTTTCCAGGGGCTTAGTAATCAACTATGGCAATCTACTGCATATATGGCACAGCATGACATTCGAATGGATGCCACAAATTCCCTATTGAATATGGAAGCGTCATACTTCGAGAGCAGACAGACTGGTAATCTGATGTCCGTACTCTCAGCCGATGTCGCTCAATTGGAAGATATAATATCGGACGCTAGCACAAGTATGATTAGAATCACAATTACATTCACAACTGCATTTTGGATTATGTTCTGGATGTCTCCTAAATTGGCATTAATCCTTTTCGCACCGCTGGTCATTATCATTCCGATGGTAATTTGGTTCTCCACTAGAGTCCAGAGGAAATACAGGAAGCAGAGAGAGAGTACTGGTGGGATCGTAGCAATTCTTGAGAACGTACTTTCTGGAGTCACAGTGGTCCAAGCGTATAATGCAAAAGAGTTCGAGAACTCACGTATTGGAAGACAGAGCGGCGATTACAGAGACGCTGCAATACAGGCCGCATTCATTAGAAACAGATTTATTCCGGGGATATATGTAGTTGCAGGGATTTCATTCGGAATGCTAACCTCTGCGGGAGGCTGGGTAATGGCATCCGGGGAGATAACTGTTGGTCAGTTTGTAACCTTCCTTCTCATTTCTACCAGGATGACTATGCCGATGTTCATCCTTGGAATGCTCCTCAACCAACTCCAGAAAGGAGAAGCTTCATCCAAGCGAGTTTTCGCACTTATCGATTTAGAACCTTCAATTTTCGACAGGGAAGGGGCTGTGCCGCTAGATGGCCCAATCGAGTCAATCAGATTTGACAATGTCTCTTTTGCATATCCTACATCCGATAACAATGTCCTAAATGGGATATCACTCGATGCATCCACAGGGGAGTTTCTGGGCGTAATGGGTCACACTGGGGCAGGAAAGAGCACTATTCTCAAATTGGTCGAAAGATTCTACGAACCCCAAGGTGGCAGAGTACTGGTCAACAACAGGGACATCAATGAATTCCAGATTGAATCAGTTAGGGAAAGAATCGGTTTCGTCTCCCAAGACCCATTCCTATTCTTTGGCACGATTGGTGAGAATGTAGCATATGCCAGAGAATCGACAAATGAGCAAATCCTCAGTGCTCTCGAAGCAGCAGGAGCAATTGAGTTCGTCTCTGGACTTCCAGGGGGTTTGGATACAATGGTTGGTGATAGGGGAGTCATGCTCTCAGGTGGTCAGAGAGCAAGAATTAGCCTGGCTAGGGCACTACTAAAAGATCCAGACTTACTAATTCTTGACGAAGCCAGCGCGGCTCTAGACGCAGAGACGGAGAAACGCATCCAGGAGTCTTTGTTTGGAAACTCAAATGGAGAAAATAATAGAATAACAATTGCAGTTGCACATCGATTGGCGACAATAAGGAACGCCGATGAAATTGTTGCGATGGTGGACGGTGCGATTGTTGAGCGCGGGACTCACAATGAGTTGATCGAGAACGAAAACGTCTACGCTTCTCAATGGTCAATTCAGACCGGAGAGATAGGGGAGATGGAGGAATAAAGTTGGAAGAACCCCAGATTTCCTGGGTTTCTGTAGAACCGGGTTCGGTAATGGTTGGCTCGGATGATCGCACAATTCTTTTTGGCGGCATGGGACCACGGCATGAGGTTTCAATTGGATACTCATTTCGAATCTCAGAACAACCAGTTGACTACGAGAAAGCCATCCTACTCGTGAAGGAAAATGATATGGAGCTAGTATCGGATTCAGAATGGCAATTAGCTTACTCCAGAGGCTTAATTCATGGAGATGAAGGATCCTCCGAATTTCTTGCAGATTCTACTCAGAACTACTGGGGTAAGCCGTGTGATGGACGCCCTCTCGTGAAAGGTCGGCATAGTCCAAATGTTATCCGGAGGTGGAAATCTGGAAACGCCAAAACACTCACTTCATTCCCTAAAGATAAGGGTTCAGAATTTGAAGGAAGAATTAGATTGGTTGTCAGAGATCATTCGGAATGGCCTGTTGGCCCATTGACAATTCCAGAATTTGGAAACAACTCCAATATTCTAATCGAGGAGATTCTGATCTGCATGGTCGTTGGCATCATTCCCTCATTCGTTTGGGCCTACTTCAATGCCAGTCCGGGCTATCTCAGAGATGGTTGGCTTAACCTAGTTCTAGGGGGGGTTTTCTTCGGCATCTTCACGGTTCTTTTCTGGCGCCCCAAGCAGCCTTCTTGGTACATTGAATCGGGACGGCTAATTCAGCGAAAAGAGAAAAAATAGACTCAATCGACTATACTCTATCTCGATCATCAATCTGAGAGGCATTACTACCTCTGGCGATGCTAATTCTGGCTTTGTTAATTCCGATCCCGTAATCCCATAATAGCATGAATGAGACTATGGAAGAAAGTAGAACCGCCCCTCCTCCTTTGTTTGGGGATGGCCCCATAATTCCTCCAGCCCAGGCAATTAAATTGAAGAAAACCACTAGAGTTAGGAATTGATGCACAGATGCCCTTTCTGCCCCCATTGGAACTGATTCGAATGAGATGTCCCAGAATTCAGGCCATGCTAACCCTCCATTCAAGCACCCCCAAAGAAATGCAGTCACCGACATGAGCACCAGAATTGGGAATGCTGACACCATTCTATGGCTCCACCCCCATAGTTCAGGGTACCTCTTCCCGGCAAGAGTCCTGACTAGTCCGTAGTTCCTAATCTGCTTCCTAACTCTACCTAGGTTCCTTCTCCTATGCCATATTGTTGCACTTCCATCTGACCATAATCGATGGCCTGCAATTCTAATCCGATGATCCAACATAACATCTTCCGCCCCTATTGCACCCTGATCGAATCCACCAATCTCCTCCAGAACTACTCTTCTATATGCTGAGTTCACCCCTGGTAGCTGCTCTACTTCCTCTAGTTCAAGTGAAGACTTTCTGCCATAATTCGTTCCAGCAGTGAGGAATTTGTTGCAAAAGGCCACATCGATAGCCTTCTGCCATATCGTCGACTCATCAACTGGGGCGAAATTCGGACCTCCAACGCCTGAAACCTCAGGCCTTTCGAACCATTTCTCCAGTCTTTCAACCCAATCTAATGGGACAATAACATCATCGTCGGTGAAGAAAACTAACTCTGACTCCGTTTCTTGAATAGCCACATTGCATGCATCTGCTCTGTTTCTTGCACCCATGTCGTCGATGAACCTGAAACCTTTTTCCTCGGTCACTTTCTTTCCGGGATCATTACCCGGACCAACTACTGCCACCTCCATTCCTTTGAAAGTCTGATTAGCTAGACCGTCCAATGCGATCCCCAACTCTTCAGAGTTATCCACCGTGGGAACAATGACGCAGACCTTGCTTGTCACGATGTCCCGATGAGGGGAGTATTGATGAGTTCACGGGTCAATCATTGACAATTCTTGGCGCGAGGAAGTATGTCCACCTTGCCCCACCTTCGTTGCTCATCCAAGTTAGCCTTAGGGGATATTTCTCTTCAAATTCTAGTGATACTTCATTTGTAAGCCCCCCCGCAAGCTTCTTGGTCAACTCTCCTAAGTACTGTAATGAGTAAGTTGAATGGGTTGGCGATGCGCAAACAAGATCACTCAACTCACCAGATTCGAACTTTACGTTTACGCCCTCTCCAGCCTCTATCGTTACGGAAACAGCGAGCTGATTCTTATCCATACTAAGATCAACCTCTCCACCTACGAATTTTGCTGCTCTCAAAGCTCTAGAAAGCTTCTCTGAGCCTATTGTGGCCTTTGATTTGAATTCCAGATTGGGCTGGTTAGGGTTATCCATCGTGCTGGTATCTATTCCCCTTAGAATCATTAGGACTTCGCCGACCCTGACGTTTATGGCTCCCACTGCATCATCATAATCCATTTCCACTAGATCACTTGGTCCTGCAAGTGTTAGTAGGTCCCTCATCTTCTGGAGGTCAAGGCCAATCTCTACCGGCTCAACTTCGTATGTCTCGAAACACTCGTCCGCGATCGTTGCCGAAAGTAATGCAACATGCGAACCGTCCACAACTGATACGCTAAGGCCCTTTTCTCCCCATGCCAGTTTCGCTTCGGAGGTCAAAACGGAAAGTATGTCCACAATCTCTCTCATTAATTGCTGCTTGGCAGTTATTCTCAGCACACACTCACCTCGTTTTCTCCCTTGCTAGGGGGAGGCTCTTGATGCTTATTGGTATCAATCCAGAAATCATTACTGGTACTCCCTCCACCTATGTTTGCACTCAAGATTTGCACAGGTACAGAACTTGGTTTCCGGTTCGTCAGAAGATCTCGTTTGCTGCAAGTGGACGTAAGCATTTCTTCCATTGCATTTCGGACAAATGTAGTCTCCCTCTCTAAGTGTTCCTTGGGGGCCATCTTCTTCTACAACTTCAGTCAGATGCTTTAGTGACTTGGAACCGGTAGTTGCCATAGTTTTCGAAAGATCAATTGTCTCTCCGGTCATTGGATCAGTAAATTCAGAACCCTTTCCATCTTGTCCTGAGAGTGGCCCCTCGTATCCGCATTTGTAATCCGGACACTTAATCCAGCCCTTATTATCGGGATAAGAAAGTGAACCACATTCGGGGCAAAACATTTCTCTCACCATTATCGAATTAACGATTACGAGACAATGCTGGGCCTGTCGACTATTCAACTATTCGCCTATCCTCTCCAGACACATCCGCACCGTTCAAGCCATTGTGCCTAGTGGGACCATCATGAAAATTCACTTTGATTGGAGACTTTCAAGGGTTCTAGACGACCAAGGAAACATTGTAGACGAGATAGAATGGGACGGGACGATGTCCCCCTCTGCATTAGCAAAACGCCTAATGAAGATTCAAAATGGCCGTAACTTGCCTGAGGTCGTCGTGCTTTCCGAGAGATTCCCAGAAGCAGAAATTGATCCATTGGGGGCGTTATCAGATTCGAATTGGCCAGAAATAACTGGCCAGGAAGAACTCTTCCATAGGGCGACATTGAAGTTGGCCAAGATGGGCGTAGCAGAATCTTCGGGAGATTTGGACAGGAGGCTGGATATGCTAGTCTCTGCCACAATGGAGCTCAGGTCAACGTGGACAACCTCGGAGGCTCGATGCATTGAATGGGCAGGACTGTTCATTACAGAGGCAGACCTTGACTCACAGAGAAGCGAGATTCCTCAGATCATTGCCTCTTCGCAGTCAATCTCAGAGGCATCCGAGAGTCTAGGAGTAAGTCCACCAAAGCACCTTCCCTCGGATTCAGAATGGTCATCCATGGTTTCACATGCCACTTCAGTGATTTCCTTTTCACAAATGCTGGAGCAGTTGGAGGACTCAATTAGGGAAATTGGATTATCTTATGTCCCGTCTCTAAGCGCTCTGCTTGGACCCATATCTGCAGCCAAGCTAATCTCTCTTGCTGGTGGCAGAGAGAGGCTAGCGCGGATGCCATCTGGCTCGCTCCAAGTCCTTGGGGCTCACGCTGCCATGTCTGCCCACAGAAGGGGGGCACCTCCTCCAAAACACGGTGCAGTACTATTTTCCATGCCTCAAGTCAGTCGCTCACCTCGATGGGTAAGGGGGAAAATTGCCCGCTTCTTAGCCGGAAAGGCAAGCATTGCAGTCAGAGTTGATCACTTTGATGGTGAGAAGTGGGAAAAGTCCCAGATCGATGAAATAAACCGAGAGATTGAGGCAATAAAGTCAAAATTCCCAAGACCCCCAAATAGGAGATGAGATTTTGTCAAACAAGACAAAAACGATTTGCTGGGGGGTTAGGAAGGAAGGCAGGTCGCTTTGGACAAGAAACGCCGTGAAGGGAGTCTCTGTAAGGGGGGAGCGTAGGAGAAGAGAGGGGAGGATAGAGTGGAGGAGATGGGATCCAACCAAGTCGAAGGTTGCCGCTGCTTTACTCAGGACCAATGCAGAACCGTCCTCAATTCTGCCAGATACAGGTTCAACATGCCTGTATCTCGGTGCTTCGAGTGGAAGTACAGTCAGCCATTTGCATGACTTCGTTTGCGGTGCGCAAAACCATCACGAGGGCCAGATAGTCGCGGTGGAGATCTCTCCTAGGATGGTCAGGGACCTCGCCTCACTATCGGAGAGGAGAGCAGGGCTGATTCCAGTTCTGGGGGACGCAAGGAATCCCGAACAAGTAGCCGCATTCATGAGAGGGAAGGCAAATTGGATTCATCAGGATCTCAGCATAGCCGATCAGGCAGAGACCTTTGTCAGAATGGCAACAAATTTCCTCGCCCCGGGTGGGATCGGCCTTCTTAGTTTGAAAGCGGCAAGTGAGAGATCATCCGAAGGCGATGACAACTCAAGGTTCCAGAATGCCGAGAAGAAACTGATTGAATCGAACCTCAACCTTCTCGAGAGAATAGATTTGTCCGGATTCGAAGAGCAACACGTGGTCTTCTCTTGTACATCAAGCACTTGAAGTGGCAATCATTAATCCGGCTAACGAGCCATAGAAGACTATCACAACAAGGAAGAGTATGATTCCAATCCAGCTGATTATCTGAGCAGCCTTCGCCAGCCCCTGATCAGGGTGGCCCGGAAATTGACTTGTTGTCGCTAGTGCGCCATTAGCTAGAATTAGTCCAGGAACTGCAGTGCATACCGAGCACAGCACCAGCCCCAATATTCCCAAGACTAGGGCCAGGACGGCATTTGTCGTAGGCAATATCGTCCCTTGGCCCCCATATTGTCCCTGGACAAAGATCTGTTGTGGTGATTGATTGGGAATATTGGGACTTCCATCGAGAATGACGCTCTCAGGGGGGTGGTCCTGAGATTCGGTAGATGTAACCCATTCCGGGACTCCCTCCTCTTCCACGGATAAACGGGAAAGAACTCTGAGATAATCCTATCGAGACTTTACGAAAGGTAATGGCCCCCCCACGTGTCCAGAAAACGTGCCAGAGTTGCCTGAGGTTGAGACCGTTCGTCTAGGGATGGAAAGGCACCTATTGGGTAGAAAGATTCACTCTGTAGAACTCAGACGAAGGGACCTCAGATTCCCTTTTCCCGTAGACTTCAGAAGATCACTAGAGGGGAGAATTATCACATCGGTCGATCGTCGTGCAAAGTACCTCCTAATTCGTTTGGAGGGTGGGATAACATGGCTCTGTCATCTTGGAATGAGCGGCAGATGGACTATTTCTGGGGGTGATTCAGAAAGTCGACCCGGGAAGTTCTCTTCCGGGGCTCCAGTAGGTAGTGGAGACGGCCCACATGATTGGGTAGTAATAGGCATTGAGAAGGGGATAAAGGCTGTTTATTCAGATCACAGGAGATTTGGATTCATGGACTGCTTCCCAACTTCCGAACAAGAGAATCACAAAATGCTTGCTCACCTGGGGCCAGAGCCTACCCCTGACCTCCTAACTCCAGCCGATTTAGCCGTTGGCCTTAGGGGGAAAAGAACCCCCATCAAATCGGCACTTCTCGATCAGCGAATTGTAGCCGGCCTCGGAAACATCTACGTTTGTGAGATACTTTTCCGAGCTGGTATTTCTCCAAGAAGGAAGGCTTCAAGCGTCGCCGGTGCATCTGGAGTGTCACTAAGAGTAGAGAGAATCACAGCTGCTACACACGATGTAATTACAGAGGCTATCGATGCAGGGGGATCCACCCTACAAGATTTCAGAGGGGTAGAAGGTGATGGGGCAATGGGCTACTTCATCCATAATTTCCAGGTATACGGAAGAGAGGGAAGGGGGTGCCAAAAAGATGGATGCCTTGGAAAGATAAAGAGAATTGTACAATCGAATCGATCGACATTCTATTGTTCGAAATGCCAACGCTGATGTGCATACTAGCCTGCATTAACTCGACTAATCCGAGTATCTCGACATCTCGATCCCCCTGACCAGAGCATGAAGCATCTTATTCCTTGGAGTCGGCACCCCTAACTCCTCTCCCTTGGAAACAACCACTCCACAAATTTCATCAATTTCTGTTTTCCTACCTGCCATCAGATCTTGTAGCATCGAGACTCTATTGTCAGCAGTGGCAGTCACTACTTCCTTCAGCAACTCTTCGTTGTCAATTCCCCCTAAGTTCACTCCGGATGATTTCGCCACAGCCTCAGTCTCCCTCATCGCCTCTAGAGCCATTTTCCATAAGTCGGGGGACTCAGCTAGGGCACCATTCTTTATGCCCGCAATAGAACAAATTGGATTTATCGCGACATTCAGCATGAGCTTTTTCCAGATTTCTTTTTCTATTTCTGATGACCATTTGGGATTCAAACCTGCTTCATCAAGAATGGAAACAAACTCAGCGACGTCTTCTCCAGGTTTGTTTCCATCCATTCTTCCTAGTAAAATAGAACCTCTTCCAGTCCAATGTACTCCCCCATCTCCATCTCGAAAGGCAGAGTGAGTAGTTGAACCTCCTAGGGTCCTGTTCCATCCAACTCTACTAGCGACGATTCCAGCATTCCCTAGGCCATTCTGAATACTCAACGCAATTCCGTCTTCCGACAAGATTTCTTCTGCAATGGATGAGAGCGAGGAGGTCGATCCAGCCTTTCCTACGATTATGGCAACATCACAGGAACCATGCATGATTTCAATCAATGGCCCCTCCTCGCTGTCGATGAGGGCGTACCTGCCCCCAGGGATCATCTCAACTGATCCTTCGGGTGTGAAGAGGGTCAATCCAGCTTTTAGTAGTTCAGCTGTTCTCCCCCTCGAAACACAAACCAACTCAGCTCTTGAATCTGCTAATGAACCAGCGAGTACCCCACCCAGAGAACCAACTCCGAGTATGGCGACTCTCACTCAGCATCCCTCCGTCGGGCATCTTGCTGAAAGATGAACTGTTATCCCCGAATCATCTGCCGTGACCCAAACAGATCTTTCTAGACTGGATGGGCCTATCGAACCAACTGAAATGGACGTGTTACTGCCAGATTCGATCCAATCACTCATACTGACATTCCAAATTCCGCTTTGTGGCGAGTCACCATGCCACTCTACAGAGAGATCCACCATCTCACTTCTCCTATTGAATATCTCAAACTCATCTTCACTGATGCCACGATCAAGTCCACCAGGATGCACAAAGACGTCTACAGAATCTCTAATCACGAAGGATGCCAATACCCCATCATCTTGACAAATTGCGATCCATCCTTTGTCTCCAATTCCAATGTTCCCCTTCCCACTGAGATTCCCCATTATTCTGATTGCAGTGTAATTGCCCATTTCGACAGTCCAGTTTTCCCCAGTTTCGATTTGAGGGGCAACTCGGATAGATGGACAGAATGGCGACCCATGATCAGAATGGTAAATTATATCACCAGAGGAAATAATTTGAGCTGGGACCTCCCAATTTCCATCCTCAACTTGAATTGATGGCTCTGAATTTAGTATTGGTATTGCCCATGCCCCAATAGTTTCATTTTCCCTTACAATGGATACAATTGGTCCGAAAGCTCTGCCTCTGTTGTCGTACAAATTCGAACTCTGAATGGCCCCTTCATGCCCAATAAGGCATAATTCTTTAGTCCCAGAGCTTAGATTGCTGTTATTCAGGTGTTTCCAATAAGAATCATCTATTTTCAACAACCCTCCCATCGTGTTCAAATCTGCACAAATAGTAGGATTCTCCGAACTACCGCTTCTCTCCCAGAATGGATCGACAAAACCTTCGCCACCCTCGCTATAGAGCTTGATCACATGCTCGACCTCGTATCCAGTAATCTCGATGAAGATTCTGAGGATATGGGTACTGAAATCCTCGTCCGGAGGGGTGATCAACAGGGTTAGCTCGAAGATTTCTTCCTGAGTCACATTATCGAATCTGCATGAATGATCAAAGCCTTCACTAATTTGGCACGAGTAGTTTAGAAGCCAGTCATCTGGATCAGAACCTTCGACCCTAATCTGCAACCATCCAGATACTGGCATTACTCCCCCAGGCTCCAATATTAGTGTGATTTCTTCTTCAATTCCCGGGGAGAAGAATGCCTCTTCCTGCCAATTCTCTGTCGAGATTCCGGAATCGTATTCTTCCATCTCGTACGAAGGAACTGAACTTGGAAGGCCAGCAAGAAGAACAATTCCCGCAATAGCCAGAAAACGACTTCTGAACCGCTCTTCCAAACCCGCATGTTCGTCTAGTACAATTGGCTGTGGCAGACTGTCAGGATTGAACCTCTGCCATGCAGCTACGAAGGCCAGAAAGACCCACGGAGTCCATTGCGCAGTTGCGAAAACCAGGACCATTACAAACAAAACTAGAAGGAAAACAGATGTTTGAGTGGTCCCCCCTCTCATCTCCGCAGGTCCGATTAAGGCATGTAACAGCCTATCTCCTGGGAGCCCTGGTATTGGTAGCATCAAAACCCATCCAACTATGGAAAGGCCAATTCCTGCAATCCCAGTAGGATGCAACCATTGCAGCCTAATTTCCATCTCGCTACCCATCCATGACTCGACCAGAGACCCCACAACCAAGCTCGAATCGAATATCGTGGGGGCCCCGCTTAGTTCTGGAGGACTATTGGGGGTAAGTAAGATGCCCAATATGGTCAGGATACTCCCAGTAAAGAATAGAATTGTTGGTACTACAACCTCTATCGAACCAAGGGCTCGTCGATTCGGCATTGGAACCAAATCCACCTTTCTTTGGCCCAGGGCACCGACAATTCCGAATGCCCACCAGGTTGGAATAGGAAAAACAATCGGGGTAATATGGCCAATCTCAATTCCGAATCTTCTAGCAACTAAAGATCTACAGAAACTTGCCAGAAGGAATGAAAGAACCACTGGTGCGGTGAAGAAAACTAATGCGGCGACAAACTCGCTTTCTGTGGAGCCCTCGCCATAACCATATTCTGAAACCCAATGCTTTCCAACTAGAGTCATGAATGCTGCCATAACCACCCATAGGGTTACTTGTTGATACCCCTCCATTACGGAACTCCCGGAAGGGGATCTAGAGATCGTCATCAGCGGAGGGTTGCTAGACTCCAGAGAACCTACCAAACCCATAGGTTCCAAGTGAATATTAAGTTGCTTCAGTTGTCTCCCAACATCGCTACCCCTCAATCCCCTAACTTCCCAAGAATTTGGATGCCCCCCTTCACTGCCTAGATCGAAGTACCTAGAGGCAATCACCTCGAGAAGCTCACCAATCCCCCAAGTCTCTGAATCGATCAAGATTTCTTCGGGCACGGTGCTCACTTCCTGACCCTCCTCGAGGGATGTCAGATTTGACCCCTGCTCTTGGGGAATCACTTGTTTTTGAAGCGCTTTAGGCGGAAAGTTTCCTCTCTCTCCATCTCCTCTAGTCTTAGTTGGATGAACGTTTGCGCCTCCTTCATCTCTGGAATAACCTTGAATTCGAGTGCATTCACCCTCCTCTTTGTCGCTTCAATCTCTTCCAGCAACCTCTTCAGAGTCGCTTCCATCTCTGCTGCCTTTACAACCTTCTCAACCAAGAGTGAATATGCATCTGCTGCTTCATCAATGTACGGCGATCCGCCAATCATACCGAGCCCCCTATCTTCCGCTGAGAGCTTTAGGTTTTGACCTACGACCTTAGGAACTACAACTCCCATGATATTCCTCTTTGAAACCTCAACCTCGGGATGCTTAGATGCGGCTATTGCTGCGCTCTTCACCGAAAAACCACCCTCTATTGATGATGCCAGATTAATTGCCTGCAGCGCATCTCTGTAGGTTACGACTAACTCTTCCCTAGCTGCAATCATCTCCGAAAGTAGGGTTCGGAACTCGTGAAAAAGACCATCTCTCTTCATTTTCAAGAGATTGTAACCACTCGAGGTCTGCTTAATCCTCCTCTTGAGATTGATCAACTCTGATCTGGTTGGTTTGATGTCTAGGGCCATCTTCCTTCCTCCTTCAATTCAAACTATTCCTTCTTGTCCGTAGGATGATATTTGTCAATCCACTTCTGATCTAGCCTAACTAGATACTTCGTGTCAATATTCGACAATAGGTTCCAAGCAAGATCCAGAGTACCTTCTTGGATCGTCCTATCCTCGTCTCTGCTCTGCCTCAGAAACTGGTCTTCGAAAATATCAGAGAACTTGAGTAGCTGCAGGTCTCTCTCGTTCAATGCGTCTTCACCGACGATAGCCACTAATCCCCTGAGCTCTCTTCCCTGGGCATATGCAGCGTATAGCTGATCAGAAACAGACTTGTGATCCTCACGAGTCTTACCAGGGCCTATTCCTGCATTCATCAGCCTGCTAAGTGAAGGCAAGACATTTATTGGGGGGTAAATCCCCTTCTGGTGCAACTCTCTTGAAATCACAATCTGCCCTTCAGTGATGTATCCAGAAAGATCCGGTATGGGGTGCGTAATGTCGTCTCCTGGCATGGTCAGAATAGGGAATTGTGTTATCGACCCCTTCTTCCCCTTTACCAGTCCAGCTCTCTCGTAAAGCATCGCAAGGTCGGTGTACATGTATCCCGGATAACCTCTTCTTCCTGGGACCTCTTCCCTTGCTGCACCAATTTGCCGCAGCGACTCACAGTAGTTTGTCATGTCAGTATAGATGACTAGCACGTGGTAGTCGTGCTCGAAGGCTAGATACTCTGCAGCAGTTAGTGCCAGTCGCGGGGTTATCAGCCTCTCTACAGCAGGGTCATCTGCCAGATTAACGAATAGAGCCGCATTCTCGAGTGCACCAGTTCTCTCCAAATCGTGAACGAAGAAGTTGTACTCTTCAGCCGTAATTCCCATTGCACAGAAAACTACCACGAAGTCATCATCACTGTCAACCAACTTCGCCTGTCTTGCAATTTGCAATGCAATGTCGTTGTGCGGCAATCCGCTAGCACTGAAGATTGGCAGTTTTTGCCCCCTTACTAGAGACGTGCAAGCATCAATTGCCGAAATTCCAGTTTGAATGAAAGCCTCTGGGCTTTGCCTCGAGTACGGATTGATGGCAGCCCCGATAATATCTGCCATATCATCAGCAACAATTTCAGGACCCCCATCTCTGGGCCTTCCTGCTCCATCCAGTATCCTTCCAATCAGTCCCTTGCTAACGGGCAACTTGAACACATCTCCTAGGAACTTGACTCCAGTCTGCCTATCCACAGATGCCGTTCCCTCGAAAACCTGAACGATTACCTGATCGTCTGATGTATCCAGAACCTGGCCGTTTTTCATCGATCCATCACTGAGTCTCAGTTGGACGATCTCTCCGAAAGACACCGGTTCAGTCTTATTTAGGAACACCAAAGGTCCCTTCACGTCTGTAATAGTTCTGTATTCCTTTCCACTCATTGTATCACCTCAGTTTGCCTCCATGCTAGCAGAAATTTGCTTGCTCATTTCTGACACCAATCCCTCTATCTTGTCATCATAACCCTTCTCAAACCGTCCTCTCATCAGGTCGGTTCTCGCTGGAACGTTTACGACATCTTCGAGTTGAGCACCTCCAGCAATAGCCTTCTTCGCCTCTTCTTGGAAGCTCAGGATAGCTCTCGCCATGTCATATTGGAGCTTCAGGTCGCTGTAGGTATCCACGTCATGGAACGCATTCTGCTGTAGGAAGAACTCGCGAATCATTCTCGCAACTTCCAAAGTCAATTGTTGATCTATTGGCAGAGCGTCAGACCCCACTAGTTGGACAATTTCTTGTAGTTCAGCCTCAACTTGCAGCAGAGTACTGATCTCAGTCCTAACCTCGGGGAAGTCGGACGCGATGTTGTCTCTGTACCATTGATCCAAGGCTTGTGGATACAGGCTGTATGAGCTTAACCAGTTAATTGCAGGGAAGTGACGTTGCCTAGCTAGTCCTGCATCTAGGCCCCAGAAAACCTTTACAATTCTCAAGGTTCCTTGACTGACTGGCTCTGAGATGTCTCCACCAGGGGGGGAAACAGCCCCTATTACAGAGACAGATCCATCGTCCCCAGCAAGAGTCTGGACTCTCCCAGCCCTCTCATAGAATTCAGCCAGTCTGCTCGAAAGGTATGCAGGATAGCCCTCCTCTCCAGGC
>Ga0208408_1000593_pt1 | contig 23198 bp, 17 predicted proteins | sample ETNtaG_4_FD_185776 | JGI IMG/M metagenome (GOLD analysis project Ga0208408, IMG submission 185776) | Marine microbial and viral communities from oxygen minimum zone, Eastern Pacific Ocean - ETNP201406SV67 (SPAdes) (version 2) | ecosystem: Environmental > Aquatic > Marine > Oceanic ... | reverse complement strand
TAGATTTACTCCAAGGTCTTGCGCTGCATCCTTTGCGCCATTACTCACTACGCTCCAAAAAGGGTCGGTAGCCTGGCCGTGTGTGATCATATTAATGGTGACTTTTTTATTGGGTTTATTTTTTTGATCACTGCTGTTTGAACAAGACAAGGCAAAGCAAACAATAATAATTATGTTTAAATATTTAGCTTTGTGTTTTTTTATCATAATCCTTAAACCATAACTGGGGTATTATTTAAAAGAGATTTGTTAGCGGCCAACCCACACTTAAGCGCATGAAGCCCATCATCAACGTTTGCATATTCAACGATCTTGCCTTTTATCGATTCAATAAAGTCTGATATTTCTTTTTGATAAGATTTATTATATCTATCAATAAAAAAGTTTTTAGGATTTGCTGATGTGAATCCATTTTTTGTTCCTTTTTGTAATCCACTTAAGAGTCTGTTGCCAACTTTTAAAGTCCCTTTTGAGCCAAGGACCTCAACTCGTTGATCGTATCCGTAAATTGCTTTCCTTGAATTATTAATCGTGGCCAAAACACCACTTTTTAAATTCATATTAATAATAGCTGTATCAATATCATTAGCTTTCTCAATTTCCGGATCGATAAAACACCCTCCTTTTACATATATTTTGGATATTTCGGATCCAGATAAATATTTCACCATGTCAAAATCATGTATTGTCATATCCAAAAATATTCCACCAGAATTTTTGATATAACTAATTGGCGGTGGAGATGGATCTCTAGAAGTTATTTTTATGGTATGTATATCTCCAATTTCCCCATTAGAGATAGCCGTTTTTAAGCTAGAAAAATCTGGATCATACCTTCTGTTAAATCCCACATGTAGGTTTAATTTATTATCAGTGACTAGTGACTTAATATCCATAATTTCACTAACAGATAAGCCCAAAGGCTTTTCACAAAATATATTTTTTGTCTTTTGTGATATTTGTTTTATCTGTTCAATATGATACTGAGATGGGGAGCAGATAATAACACCGTCAATATTATCTAAATTTAAAAGGTCGTTAATTTCTTTGGATTGGCTTATGCCTATGCTAGTGAATTTCTCATTTATATCTAAAATTGGATCGATGATTATTTTGAGGTTTATATTTTCAGATGCGAGAATATTTGACGCGTGTATTTTTCCTATTCTTCCAAACCCAACAATTGCCAAATTAATATTGTTCATTTTTTCACCATTACAGGTTGATTTGTTACTATAGATTTTTCCCCAGCTGTAGCCACCTTGATAGCAGACAAGATATTTTCTGGTCCAACGATCGGTTTATTATTATGTGTAATACATGTATAAAAATGTTCAAACTCTGTAATATATGAATCTTTGTATCGCTCTATAAATGAATATTTAATTTTTGATCTTTTTGTATTCTCTTGATTACTAAAGTAATAAAAGTTGTCAGGTTTGTTGTCCACTGATATCATTCCTTTAGAACCAAATACTTCAACTCTTTGATCGTATCCATAGTGTGTTTGTCTTGAACTGTCGATTGTGCAAAGTATTCCGCTTTCAAGTTCTAGGGTGATTATGGCATTATCAATATCATTAATCTCTTTCAGCCTTGGCTCTATGAACACGCTCCCATTTACATATATTTCATTTATTTTTTCTCCAGTAATAAAACTCAACATATCAAAATCGTGTATACATAGATCAAAAAGCAAACCCCCTGATGATTTTAAAAATTTGAATTCAGGAATAGACGCATCGTGATTTGTTATGTGAATCATTTGAATATCACCCACAAGGCCATCGTTCACCTTATTCTTAACAAGCATAAATTCTTGGTCAAACCTTCGGTTAAGCCCAACCTGAATTAAAACTTTTTCATTAATCATGATATTGATTATCTCTTTTATCTCATTCTCAGAGAAAGATATGGGCTTTTCACAGAAAACATGCTTTTTGTGTTGAGCACATTTTTTAATTAATTCATAATGTGTATGAGTCGGAGAACAAATAATAACGGCTTGGATAGTATCATCTAAAAAAACATCATCTGTATTAGTACAGGCCTGGACACCATCTAATCTCTGAATGAAATCTATATCTGGTACTGGATCCACAATACTCTTTAGATTGAGAAATGGTAAATGTTGGCTAATGTTTTTAGCATGCATTTTTCCAATACGACCGAGACCGATTAGACCAACGTTAATGATTTTATTTTTCATTTGATAGTTCTGACAGATGATCTTTCTATTAGATTCGAGTTAAGTATAATGTTTTTAATATTAGATTTTTCATTATTTATCCTAGAAATAATTAACCGCAAACTTTCCTGCCCCATCTCATAAATAGGTTGGTGCATTGTTGTTAAGGAGACAGTTGTTAGAGGCATATTATCATATCCTACTAAAGAAAAATCATCGGGAACCCTCAGTCCTAGATTTTTTGCTGCTGCATAGAATAATAAAGCAATCCTATCGTGCCCAGCATAGACAGCAGTAAATTTTCTCTTGTTCTTCAAAATCTGATGTGCGTGGTTTAAATATCTATTAACATTAAACGCACCCTTATCACGAATCGTTATTGATGGGTCCTGATTAATGTTATGCTCTTTCATCTTCGACATAAAACCATCATACCTTAGTCTCTCTGTACTATATAGGTTGTTGCTTAAAAACGCAATCCTCTCATGACCGTTATTAATAAGGTGTTGGGTAATTTGCCGTGACCCATCAAAATTGTTTGTTGTAACAAAATCAAGGTTTGAATCTTGTATGCCTCTATCGGCTAGTACCACAGGAATCTTTTTCCTTGTCAACTTGTTGATGATTTTCAGATTCTTCTGATCACTGGCTGCCACAGGAATATAGATAATGCCACTTACATTAAGCTTAATTAGTCTTTCAATGTGGTACCCTGCCTGACTCAGCATGTCATCAGTGTTACATAAAATCAGACTAACATTATTTTTGGTTGCCTCGTCCTCTGCTCCTCTTGCAAGGATCGGTGCGTATCCAGATCTTATATCTGGGATTAATATTCCAACGGTCGGAATATTAGTCGGTTTTTTTTCAATCTTTTGCACAAAAGACCCTAATCTTTTTTTTCTTATAATGTAGCCATCGTTCTCCAGGTTTCTTAGTGCTTGCCTTACTGTGGCCCTGGATAAACCACTCAGTTTTACCAGCTCATTCTCAGTTGGAATTTTTTCGTTTGTAGCATAGTAGCCTTGCTCAATTCTATCTTGTAACCATGTTTGTAACTGAAAATATTTAGGTACTAGGCTTTTTTTGTTTATCATCATTTGATTTTACATATATAATTGTACATACAATTATAAGATATGTAATTCTCAATATTCAAGACATAACCAAAATTAATTTTTAGAATCAATACTGATGATTTTCAAACTTGCATATAAAAAAACTTTCTATTATAATTGTACATACATTTGTTTACAAACACGTGTATATAGATGCACATGTAATAATAATCAAGGAGACAACATGAAAATTAGACAAGTATCTACAATTATTATTTTAATATCGCTTTCACAATTTATATATGCGGCAACCATTAGTGGTAAAGTTACAGGCGCTAGTTCGGGTGATTTTTTGCCAGGAGCGAATGTTATGCTGGACGGAACTAATTTTGGAACATCTTCAGATAGATCAGGGAACTTTAATATAAATAATGTTCCAGAAGGTGACTATACATTGAAAGTGACCTATGTTGGTTATAGCGATTTTGAAGAGACTGTGACTATCGGTTCTGCTCCAATTACTAAAGACATTTCCCTAAGTGTTGACTATGTTGCAATGGAGGCTGTTAATGTCAATGGTCTTGCTCAAGGGCAGGCTAAGGCGTTAAGTCAACAGCGAAGCGCGGGAAATATAAAAAACGTAGTATCGAGAGATCAAATGGAAAAATTTCCTGACCAGAATGTTGCTGATGTATTACAAAGACTTCCCGGTATTGCTCTAGAAAGTGACCATGGTGAAGGACGCTATGTTCAAATTAGAGGTGCAGAGGCTTCTCTTAATACAACCACAATCAATGGTGTTAAGGTACCTAGCCCTGAGGATGTTAGAAAAATTTCTTTAGATATTATACCAAGCTATTCTCTTGGTGGAGTTGAAGTAACAAAAGCAATAACACCAGACATGGATGCTGATGCGATTGGTGGGCATGTTAATTTAATTACAAAAAATGCCTTTGACTATGATGGTCAGTTTATGGAAGCGAAGGTTGCTGGAGGACATAGACCTCTTTATGGAAAAAGTGGTAGTATGGGCGCCTTTACTTATGGCAACCAATATATGGATGGTAATCTTGGCTTAATAGTATCTGGGAGTTACGAGTTTAACGACATGAAAACAGATAATATTGAGGTAGAGTGGGCTGATGAATATGAGTATGTAACAGATGTTGTTGACAGTGAGGAAGATGAGACATATGTTGTAGAGGAGGCTGATGGTAGAATCATAAATGATGTGGCATTAAAGAACTATGCACTAAGCAGAGAAAGGATAGGAATAACATCAAGCCTAGACTATAAACTCGCTAATAACTCAAAACTCTATGCCAATTTTATTTCAAATACATACACCGATATTGAAAATAGAAATAGACTTCGCTATCGGTTTGATAAATCAGTTGATGAAGAAGAGCCTGGCTCTGGGTATTATGATATTACCTCGCAAGGTGGAACCGCTAAGTTGGCAAGAATATATAGGGAGCTGAAAAGCAGATCTTCAATATCAAAAATCAACAGTTTTTCATTAGGCGGGGATCATGCTTTAGGAAAAATGAAAGCGGACTGGGCATTCACAAAATCTTATGCGGAAGAACTCAGAGATCCATCAGTAAATGCTGAATTTGTAGCAAAAGATATAAATATGGACTATGAGTTCAGTGATGTAAACCACCCTCAAATAACTAGCTTTACTGATGAAGATGGAATTTTTGATCAACATGACCTATCAAGCTATGAGCTGGATGCGATTGAATTAGAAGGTGATTATATACCTAATGCTAAAAGTCCAAATGGGAATTTAGTATCGGGAGACGACCAAGTAATCGCCTTTAATATGTCAATGCCTCTTTCAATTGGTGGTGGAAATGGTGAAGTCAAGCTAGGCGCTAAGCTATCATCAAAAGAAAAAAAATCTGATAGATCTGGCGCAGAGGTATGGGAATGGGATGGTGATGATGATCTTATAATGCAAGGTTTTAACATGGATATCGAAGGTTCTGATTATATGGATGGGAATTACGTTCACACTCATGGTATAGATGTTAAGAAAATCCGAGATCATATGAGTGCAAACATTGGGTCATATGTAATATTACCTATGTATGAAGATGCTATTTTAGAAACATGGGATGCGACAGAAGACGTAACTGCATTTTATGGAATGGCAGATATGAAATTCGGTAATATAAATTTTATTGGTGGAGCGAGAATGGAAAAAACATCTTCTACTTACAATTCATGGGAAGGATCTGTGGAAGATGCTGAAGATGGTGAATTAAGTATTGATGCGAGTCTTGCTGAATATTTTACTGCTCAGAAAGTTACTAAAGAATACACAAATGTTCTCCCAATGGCTCATATTAGATATGCGGTTAATGATCAAGCCTTAGTGCGTGCAGCATATACAGAGAGTATTGCAAGAGCTGATTTTGCTGCATTGGTTCCTTTCATTGCAACTGATGGTGATGATGCTGAAGCAGGAAACCCTGAACTTGAATCTGCGCATTCACAAAACATTGATCTTATGTTAGAATACTACCCAGCAGGTCTTGGTATATTTTCTTTTGGTTACTTTAGTAAGTCCATTGATAATTACATCTATACATCAGTACTTAAAGATGCAACTATTAGAGATGGTTCAAAAGTATATGATGAGGTTGTAATGCCTGTAAATGGAGACAATGCCACACTAAGTGGTTGGGAAATGAATTTCGTTAAGAACCTTGATTTTCTACCTGGTCCTCTTAGCAATTTGTCACTTTATTTTAACTACACATCAACAGACTCAGAGGCTGACTATGGCGATTCACGTGAGAAGTCGACATTCCCAGGGCAGGCAGCAAGCACTGGAAACTTAAGTTTTGCTTATGAGACAAGTAAACTTACAGCAAGATTTTCACAGTCAATTGCTGACCAATACATTGTTGAGGTTGGTGAAGATAAAGATGAAGATATCTTTTATGATCCTGCAAACCGTTTAGACTTATCTTTAAGTTATAACTTAAATAGTAAGCTTGCTCTTTTTGCAGATATATTAAATATTACAAATGTCCCTCATGTTTATTTCATGGGTGATGCAAGCAAGCCTGTTGAAAAAGAGGTTTATGGGTCTACCATAAAGATTGGTACTAATTATAGATTCTAATTTTTAGAAAAAAATGTTGATTAAAAAAAGGTATCAATTGATGCCTTTTTTTATGTTATATATCGATTATTGGAAATAAATTGTACGTACAATTAAATAACAATTTATAGAGGTTCAAATGTCTCCAATTATTAATCCTTTCAAACTGTTAACCCTTCTTTTTATTCTATTATTTTTGAATGCTTGTTCTTCGGAAAAAATAATTATTCGAATAATTAATGGTGAAGTATCAGCAGCGATAGAAACTGATCCAACTCCAGCTAGTGATGATACTGCAGATGATCCTTGTGTCTGGGTGCATCCAACAAATCCGTCATTATCTGTAATTATTGGAACAGATAAAGATGAAGAGTCAGCTGGGCTCAGAGTGTATGATCTAGAAGGTCATCAGATTTTTGAAACAGAAGTAGAGAAAGCAAATAATGTTGATCTTAGGTATGGTATGAAAGTAGATGGGGTTTTAGTAGATGTTGTAACCACCGGACTTAGAAACTCCAATTCGCTAGGTATCTATAAAATGAATTCTAAGACGCGTTCTCTTGAAAATATTTCAGCAAGAAAAATAACTTTAGGGTTAGATGTGTATGGTTCTTGTATGTATAAAAGTCCAAGTAATATTTTTTATGCAATTGTGAATGATAAAGAAGGAAAAGTTGAGCAGTACGAGCTCTTTGAAAGCGGGCATGGTAAAGTAGATGCAAAATTAGTGAGAACGTTACAGCTCCCAGGGCAATTAGAAGGTTGTGTAGCTGATGATATTTTAGGCCTGCTTTATATTGGAGAAGAGGAACATGGCATTTGGAAATTTGATGCCGATCCTAAAGGTTCAACTACTGGCGTATTGGTAGATATTATTGGACCAAACCTCTATGCTGATGTAGAGGGGTTAACTATATATTATAGCGGAGATTCTACGGGTTACCTAATTGCTTCTAGTCAGGGAGATAACACCTATGCTATCTACAAACGTGAAGGGAATAACGATTTTATTGGACGATTCTCTATTGCCGATAATATGTCTATCGATGGTTCAAGTGAAACGGATGGTATTGATGTTTGCAATATGAACTTAGGTGGAAAGTTTAGCAGTGGAATATTTGTTGTCCAGGATGGTGTTAACACGAATGTTAATTCTGGAACTAAAGATAATACAAACTATAAAGCCGTTCCTTGGGGGGATATCTCTTCTATTTTCACACCACGACTTGCAGTGAATAATACTTACAATATTCGTAAATAAAATTACGGAAGCTCCTAGAATGAGAATGACAATGGCCCAAGCATTAGTGCATTATTTGGCAAATCAGTTTGTTGAGAGAGATGGTATTGAAAATAAATTCATTTCTGGTATGTGGGGTATCTTTGGTCATGGAAACGTTGCAGGCATCGGAGAAGCTTTAGAGCAAAATAAAAAATTAAAACATTTCCTACCACGCAATGAGCAAGCGATGGTTCATACCTCGGTTGCGTATGCAAAGCAGAACAGGAGATTGAAGACTTTTGCATGTACCAGTTCCATAGGTCCTGGAGCAACAAATATGGTTACGGCCGCTGCGGGAGCGACAATAAATAGACTTCCTGTATTACTATTGCCTGGAGATGTATTTAGTAGACGTAATGTTGGTCCTGTTTTACAACAGCTGGAACATACAAATTCACCGGACACATCCGTGAATGATTGTTTTAAACCAGTAAGTGTTTTTTGGGACAGAATAAACAGGCCAGAACAGATTATCTCATCTTTGCCAGAAGCATTGAGAGTTTTAACAGATCCAGCGCTAACTGGAGCTGTAACACTTTCTCTTCCACAAGATGTTCAGGCTGAAGCGTATGATTACCCCGAATTATTTTTTAATAAACGGGTCTGGACCATATCACGAAATATGCCTTCAGAAGAATCTTTAATTAATGCCGTTTCAATTATTAATAAATCATCCAATCCCGTTATTATAGCAGGTGGTGGTGTCATATATTCAGACGCCGAGAAAGCTCTGAGTGATTTTTGTGAGAACACGGGGATTCCTGTTGGTGAAACTCAAGCGGGTAAGGGCGCAATCTCATGGCGTCACAACCAAAGTGTCGGTGCGGTAGGTGTTACGGGTACAAGTGCTGCAAATATAATTTCCCGATATGCTGACCTTGTTATATGTATTGGTACGAGGCTCTCCGATTTTACAACTGCATCAAAAACTCTTTTTAAGCATCCAAATGTTACTTTTTTAAGTATCAACGTATCGTCTTTTGATGCTCATAAGCACTCTTCATTATCTTTAGTCGGTGACGCAAAAGCCTGCCTAGAAAAATTAAATCACATGTTAAACGAAGAAGGCTTTACAATATCTCATGAATATAAAAATCAAATCAGCCAACAAAAAGATGGCTGGGATCAAGAAGTAGATAGGATATTTAACTTAAACAATAAACCGGCTGTGAGTCAGGGTGAAGTTATCGGATTAGTATCGGAGTTTATGAATGAAGATGATACTGTTATTTGTGCTGCGGGAAGTCTCCCTGGAGATATGCATAAGTTATGGAGGACGGTAAACGGTAACCAGTATCACATGGAGTATGGTTACTCTTGTATGGGTTATGAAATCGCCGGAGGTCTTGGCGTACGTATGGCGAAAGATTCAGGCGATGTTTTTATAATGGTTGGCGATGGGTCCTATTTAATGATGAACTCTGAAATAGTAACAGCCGTGCAAGAGAATCAAAAGCTTATAATAATCTTAGTTAACAACCATGGCTTTGGAAGCATAAACAATCTCTCTTTAGGCTTGGGTAGTAAAGGATTTGGAAACCAATACAGGAAAAGGGAAAAAGAAACGGGTGAATATACTGGCGATAAACTCCCCGTAGATTATGCTGCACATGCAGAATCAATGGGTATTGATGCAACAAAAGTCCAAACAAAACAAGAACTGGAAGAATCTCTTAATCAAGCCAGAGAGAGTGACGCTTCAATGATGATAGAAGTTCTGGTAGATCATAGTATTGGTGTGCCAGGATATGAGTCCTGGTGGGATGTCCCAGTTGCTGAAGTTTCACAATCGGATAAGGTTACAATAATACGAAAAGACTATGATCAAAAGATAAAAGACGAAAGGAATTTTTAGTTTGACTACTGAAAAAGTTCGCTTTGGTATTGCTCCAATTAATTGGAGTAATGATGATATGCCAGAACTAGGTGGAAACTATACGTTAGATACAATCCTATCCGAGATGTCACAAGCTGGTTATAGCGGTACCGAGATTGGAAACAAATTCCCCAAAGATTCCTTTAGTATAAAAGAAGCATTGAAAAAATTTGATCTAGAACTTGCATCTTCATGGCACTCTACTTTTTTTTTATCAAAGGATATTCATTCTGAGCTCGAGAGTGTTAAGCAAAAAGCTTCCTTTTTGGTCGATGGTGGCGCAAAAGTAATTAACATAGCAGAATGTTCTGGCTCGATTCACGGTGAAATAGGTCTCCCTCTTGTATCAAAACCTGTATGCAATAAACAAGACTGGGCTAGACTGACAGATTCTTTGAACAAAGTTGGGGAAATATGTAACTCTTTTGGTTTAAGCATGGCATATCATCATCACATGGGAACGTGTATTCAAAGTGAAGAAGAAATCTATAAGCTTTTATCGGGTACAGATCCTGAACTTGTACATCTTTGTGCTGACACTGGCCACATGTATTTTGCGGGTATCGATCCAATCAATTTTTTTGAAAATAATATGAATCGTATTAAACACATACATTTTAAAGATTTAAGGCATAAGGTATTTGACGCTCTAAATTTCAAAACTGATTCATTTTTAAAGGCAGTTTTAAATGGTACATTTACAGTACCAGGTGATGGTTGTATAGATTTTAATGCTATCAGTGATATAATTATTAGGTCAAAATATTGTGGTTGGATAATTGTTGAGGCTGAGCAAGATCCAGCTATAGCAAATCCTTTGGAATACGCACTCTTATCAAAAACTTATCTTAATAATATTTGGAGTGATTAAAATGAATCAAAAAACTAAAATGCAACAAACAGCTGAATTTGGATCGGACTGGTGGAATGATTCTAATGATCATGTTGAACTCCAGCATGCTTATGATGAGGGTGCGGTAGGAGCAACATCCAACCCTGTTATTACGTTCAACAGTGTAAAAAGCCACCCGGATATATGGAATCCTGTAATTGATGAAATGATTATTACAAATCATAATGCGTCCGAGGATGAGATTCTCTGGTTATTAATTGATAAGGTTGGAGAAAGAGCAGCAAAAATTTTATTACCAGTGTATGAACAGACTAAAGGAGAAAAAGGTAAGCTATCACTCCAGGTTAACCCAAAATATTATAGAAATGCTGATATTATGTTTGAACAAGGAAAATATTTGGCTTCTCTTGCGCCCAATATTGCGATAAAGTGCCCAGCGTTACCTGCTGGAATCGAGGCCATGGAAAAGCTCACGGCAATAGGTATATCTATAAATGCGACTGTTAGTTTTACGGTTCCACAGGCTGTTCAAGTGGCTGAAGCAATTGAACGAGGATTAATTCAAGCAGAAAACAACGGTGTTGATATAACAAATGTAACACCCTATGTTACAATCATGGTTGGACGAATAGACGACCACCTAAAACGACAAAAAGAAATTGGAAATATTAATGTAAGTCCTGACATAATAGATTGGGCATCCATAGCAATATTTAAAAACGCATATACCATTTTTAAGAAAAAAGAATATAGGTCTAAACTATTAGCAGCAGCTTTTCGATGTGATTTACATTGGAAAGAGATTGTTGGGGGAGATATTATAATTAGTATGCCTTATGAGTGGTGGAACAGGTTTAATAGTTCTGATGTTGAAGTAAAAAACAGGATTAATGATCCTGTTGATGAAAATATAATCAATACTCTAGAAAAAAACTTTGAAGACTTTAATCGAGCATATGATGAAAATGGTATGAAAATTGACGAATTTGAATCTTTTGGGGCGTCAGTTCACACCATGAATACTTTTTTAGAGGGATATGATGAATTCATCAACCTGATTCGAAATCGTATGATTGGGAAATAGGAGAATACTATGAGCTTAATCAAACCACATAGACAGGGCTTTAAAGCCGGGATTAATCCCTATGATGAAACCCTAGGTAAGACCGGAATGGATTTCGATATTCTAATAATGGAGAATGGAGATACTTTTGAGATTTCTGATAAAGATAAAGAAATAGCTTTGGTCATTATTGAAGGTGCTGGAACTATTACATTTGAAGAAAGCCAATTGTCTTTTAATAGACCTAATTGGGTTGATTATGACCCAACCGTTGTTCACATGGCTCCAAGTGAAACGACTACAATAAGCTCAACATTAGGGACTCGAGTCGCAATTGTTAAAACTATTAACAGAAATCAATTTAAAGGGAAAATTTATTTTCCAGATAACATAGATACGGAGCATAGAGGAAAAGATCAGTTAGATGATACTTGCTACAGACTAGTTCGATTAGCCTTTGATGGAACTATCACTCCGCCGGAATCTAAACTTGTAATTGGAGAAGTGCTAAACTTTCCCGGAAAGTGGAGTAGTTACCCGCCTCATCATCATTCTCAACCAGAATTATATTATTATGAATTGTCGCCTAAATGGGGGTATGGTCATGGTGAACTTGGCGAAGACGTATATAAAATCAAAAATGGTGATATATTATCTATCACTGGTGGGAAAGTTCATAGCCAGACATCTGCACCTGGATTTTATATGTATTATCTCTGGACTATAAGGCATGATGATAATAAAAGATATGATGGCTTTACATATAAAAAACCTTTTGAAAACATGTTGGAGTAACAAATGAACGTTCAGATTGTTGTTTTTTCATTCTTTTTTATAACTAGCCGAGTATGGGCATCTGATATTGTTAATTTTTGGTCGGGGTCTTTATTGGAAAATAGTGCGGTGATATCTCTATCAAGTAGCTCTGAGGCTGATATTAAAATTGAGTATAGTGATAAAAAAAACTTTAGAAAGCATAGGTTTTTGTCTGAGAGTGTACGGACTATGAAAGAATTAAATTATTTTTCTAAGATAACTCTCTCAGATCTTGAACCAGCTACTAAGTATTATTATAGGTTTAGTGTTAATGGTGTCGTTAATAAAGAGTCTAATATGTTAGGAGAATTCAGCACTCCTTCCAGCTCTCCATTTTCTTATAAAATCACCCTAGCAACATGTGCCAATACAGGGTCTAGCAACCCTGTCTATGATCGTATTAGAGAGGAAGGGTCTTTGTTTTATTTGATGCTTGGTGATTTTCACTATGGGAATATTTATAAAGATTGTGATGATGAGTTTTTAGCACACTATAATGCAGCTTTGGGTTCAATAAAACAATCTAAATTATATAAGAGTACTCCTGTAGCTTATATGTGGGACGATCATGACTATGGTCCGAATAATAGTTCGGGGCTATCTCCAAATCAAGATGGAGATGTTGCTTGCCGCTCTGTTGCAAAAGAATCCTATAGAAATTATGTTCCTCATTATCCTTTAGCTTTCCAAGGGGAAGATGCGGTTATCTCGCAAACATTTAAAGTTGGTAGAGTGAAATATATTCTTACTGATTTAAGGTCAGAAAAAAGTAGGCCTTTATTTCAGGGTGACTGTGACAGTGTTAGCCCTTCTAATTGTAATAAAGTTAAACAAGGCACAAATTTCGGTACAAAAGAGCATTTGGATTGGTTTAAACAAGAGCTGCTAGATGCGAAAAGTAAAAATCTAGCTGTTGTATGGCATTCTAGTTTTCCATACCTGAGTACTCCAGATCTAGGGTGGTTTAATTGTGATGATGAAAACACTATTAAGACAGATAAAGGTTTTGAGTGTGATGATCATGATAATTGGGGATGGTACCCTGAAGAGAGAGAAGATATTGCGAATTTTATTAAGAAAAATGATATTCCTATTTGTATTGTCAGTGGAGATGCACACATGAGTGCAATTGATGATGGCACAAATAGTGATTATGCCAAAGGAGGAGGCGCACCTATTCCTATATTACACGCAGGGCCTCTGGATCGTAGACCTAGTATTAAAGGCGGACCATATTCAAATGGTGTAAGTGGGGTAAGAGGTCAATATGGTATTATGGAAGTTGATGATGATGGTGGTGATGAATTATGTGTGACATGGAAAATAAAAAATTATAAAGGTGAATTTGTATTAAACACTATTGGTGATCCACTCCAGCATTCTTTTTGCTTTCAGTTAGACAATTAATGCCCACTAAAATTTTACAGTTTTTCAAAGCGGATGAATATCGAACTCCGTTAATTGATCAAAATCAAATAGCTTCTCAATATTCGAAGTATCGAAAAGAGGTTCTTGCTTCAATTATTGTTTTATATGGGTTTGGATATACCTGCAGATTAGCTCTGTCTATTGTAAAAAAACCTCTAATTGATAATGGTATATTTTCGATTAGTGATCTTGGCTTGGTGGGGTCAGCATACTTTTACGGGTATGCGCTTGGTAAATTTTTTAATGGTTTTTTAGCCGATTATGCTAATATAAAAAGGTTTTTTACTTTTGGGCTAATTTCTTCTGGCTTAATCAATATCTCTATGGGGTTAAATCAGTCGCTAATCTTATGGGTGATTTTTTGGTTTTTAAATGGTTGGGTGCAGGGTATTGGCGCTCCATCGTGCGCCATAGCGCTAACTAATTGGTTTAGCCCAAAAGAACGCGGACGTTATTATGGCATCTGGAGCACGGCACACTCAATTGGAGAAGGGCTTACATTTATTGGTACAGCTGCACTTGTAGATTATTTTTCTTGGAGGTCCGGGTTTATTGCCCCTGGTATATTGCTAATTATCGTGACGGCTATTGGTTATAGGTTTTTACAGGATAGTCCAAAAAGTTTAGGTCTACCAAGCATTAGCTCCTGGAAAAAAGAAACAGATTTAAAACCAATTTCAAAGAATTTCAAAGAAGTGCTAAACAATCAATTAAAGATAGTTAAATATCCGTCGATTTGGATCTTGGGATTGGCAAGTTCAACAATGTACGTTACTAGATACGCCATAAACAGTTGGGGAATTTTGTATCTCCAAGAAATAAGAGGCTTTTCTTTAGTTGAAGCTGGGAGCATTATCGGGTTAAACACGTTTACAGGCATTATTGGTTGTGTTGCATATGGATTTATTTCTGATAAATATTTTGATGCGCGAAGACCACCCGTCACCCTTATTTTTGGTATAGTTGAAATTGCATCACTTTTTCTTATATTTTTTGGACCAGACTCAACAGTTGTGCTTACAATGGCATTTTTAATCTATGGATTTACCTTGAGTGGTTTATTGGCTGTTCTAGGTGGATTATTTGCTATTGATATTGCCCCAAAAAATATTTCTGGTGCAGCAATGGGTTTTATAGGGCTGTTTAGTTACATAGGAGCTGGATTACAGGAAAAAATAAGTAGCGTACTAATAAAAACATCTACAGAAAACGATACATCTGAACTATTATATAATTTTGATGATGCAATAATATTCTGGGTTTTTGCTTCTATTGTTTCATTTATACTTTCACTTGCTCTATGGAATAAAAATACTGAAGATTAATTATGGCTTCCAATATTATAGTTATCTTTTTATACGTTTCAATATTTCAGATTAGCTTATTTAATATTGCATTTGGACAAGGATATGTAAATAATGCTCATTCTCATAATGATTATCTCAATAAAGAACCATTAGCAGCAGCTTTAAAAAATAACTTTAAAAGTATCGAGGTAGATATTTTTTTATCAAAAACTAAATTGTATGTTGGTCATAATCGTTTACAATTAAAAAAAGGTAGAACTATCGAGACCTTATACTTGGATCCTCTATGGGAGTTGTTTTTAAGTAACAACGGTCACATATATGAAAATAATATTCCACTATATCTTCTAGTCGATATAAAAACATCTGCAATAGAAACATATTCAACTTTACAGAAAGTATTAGATAATTACGAACCTATGCTAAGCTATGTTGAAGCTGACTCTTTAATCTCTAGGGCTGTAACAATTATCATCTCCGGAAATAAACCAGGAATAATTGACTTGAAAACTATCAAGAAAAGAAATGTATTCATTGATGGTCGCTTTAGTGATATTGGTCAAGATATATCTAACAATTTAATTCCTCTAATTAGTTCAAATTGGAAAGAAAATTTCAAGTGGGATGGGGTGGGGGTTTTCCCTGAAAATGAACTCATTTTATTAAAAAGTTTTATTCAAAAAGTTCACTCAGAAAATAAAGAGATAAGGTTCTGGGGATCACCAGATAATAAGATCAGTTGGGAGATTATGACTTCTGCTGGTGTTGATTTAATCAATACTGACAAGGTTTATGATTACATAGATTTTAAAAAATAATAATAACTAAGCATGAAAAAAATATTTTTAGTTATAATTCTAAAATGATTATCCCAAGAAAAGGTTAATTAATTCAAAACTCTGCTCAGAATATTTTAAAGAGACAAGGTTTCTTAAAAAGTAAGAGGAATTAAATGGAACTTAGAAATAAAGAAAAACAAATGCTTTTGTGGGCTAGTTTTTTAGCACTGATGGCCGCAGGTGTGGGATTTGTATTCCGAGCTATGGTACCTGCATTATGGGGAGCTGAATTTGGAATCTCTGACAGTCAAGTGGGTGTTCTTTTGGGAGCAGGCCTCTGGCCCGTTGCCATTATGATGATCCTTTTTAGTTTTGTCGTGGATAAAATTGGATATCAAAAATCCATGGTTATTGCTTTTTTATTCCAAACTATTTCAGTTTTTTTAACTTTTACAGCAGGAAATTATAATTCGATGTGGTGGGCTTGTATTACTGCAGGTATTGGGCATGGTGTAATTGAAGCCGTTATCAACCCTTTATGTGTATCAGTATTTCGTGAAGAGAAAACTAAGGCATTGAACATTCTTCATGCTTCCTGGCCTGCAGGTATTGTTTTTGGTGGCGCTATTTTTTTATTATTTTACATGGAAGCCTCTGCTGATGAGCGTATTTGGGCTGGTGCCAAATCTGCTTGGGTTTTTATGCTAATGCCTACCCTTGCTTATGGTGTAATGTTTGCTCTTTGCAAAACATTCCCTATTGACGAGCGTGTTGAAAATGAGATACCTATGTCAGGAATGCTTGAAGAATTTGGTGGATTAGGTGCTTTTCTTGCCATCACATTTATGGGGTACGAATTTTTTTCTCAATTGAGTATGTTTAGTAATGGTTTTGCGGAATCATATACTCGTCTGTTTATTTCTTTATTATTGGGAATTGTTGGTGGTTCTATATTTGGATCAATTGTTAAATCGAAAGGGAAATTGATGTTCTTTTTTATATGTTTACTAATGATTCCTTTGGCTACTGCTGAAATTGCTACAGATGGCTGGATTCAAAATCTTATGAAACCTACTATGGGCGATTATGCTGGTTGGGCGTTGGTGTTTTCTGCAGGTATTATGATGATTCTTCGTTTTTTTGCGGGTATTCCTCTTAAATATACCGGGCCATTAGGACTATTGCTAATTAGCTCAATATTTTCCATTATTGGTTTATTTACCCTTTCATATGTAAGCGGTGTAGCTGTTCTTTTAGCCTTCGTATTTTATGCAGTGGGGCAGACATTTTATTGGCCTTCAGTTTTAGGTTTTGTCGCGGAAAGATTTCCCAAAGGTGGCGCACTTACATTGAATACTGTTTCAGCAATTGGGCTTCTTACAGTGGGTATCTTTGGTTTTCCATTTTTAGGTGCCGTACAAGATCACTATAATGCTGTAGCAGTTATAGAGGCTCAACCAGCACTAGTGCGAAAAATTCAATCTGAAAATCGAATGGTTGATGGTGCTCTTATTATTTCAGAAACTAACTTGTTTGGTGTAAAGTATAGCACAATTAAACCTGATGCCGTTATGGCTCAACCTGAGTTTCCAGAAGAAGGTAAAAAATCTTTAAAAGCTACCTTATCGCAAACAGGACGTAGTACACTTCGAGTAGCGACATGGTTACCCATATCTATGGTAATCGGTTTTGCTTTGATGATGTTATGGTTTAAAAAAAATGGTGGATACAAACCTATCATTTTATCAGAAGAGAAATAACCTATAATTCATGTCTCCCCGTGTCCGCATATCCGTAACCCCCACACATTGAGTTCGTTTATGTGTGAAACTAATTAATATTCAAAAAGAGAAAAATTATCATGACTAATAAAGTAGTATTCAAAAATTATGGCGTTCAGCAAAACTGGGTTAATGGGAAATACCATCCGTCAACATCTGAAAAAACTATTTCAGTGATATCTCCTTACTTTGATAAGGAGATTGCAACTGTTCCCGAGTCCAATTTTGCTGATTTGGATAATGCAGTTAAAAAAGCAAAAGCAGCATTCCCGTCCTGGGCATCCCTAAACGTACGGGACAGGGCTGAAGTGATGTTTAACTTGAAATTCATCATGGAAAAAAATGTGGGTGAATTGGCAGAATTGATTGCTTTGGACAATGGGAAAACCGTCCCCGATGCAAAGGGGAGTATTTTACGCGGTAAAGAGGTGGTGGAATTTGCCACATCTTTACCCAGTATGTTACGCGGGGATTCTTCACCTGTTGGACCAGGGATTACATGTACCATGACCCAGGAACCACTGGGTGTGGTGGCGGGAATAACGCCCTTTAATTTTCCTGCTATGGTTCCTCTTTGGATGATTCCGCTGGCATTGACCACCGGAAACTGCTTCATCTTGAAGCCATCCGAACAAACCCCATTATCCACATTTAAAATTGCTGAATATTTAAAGGAAGCAGGACTTCCAGATGGCGTATTTAATATCATAAATGGTGCCAGGGAAGCAGTGGAAGGTATTTGCGATCATCCAGATATCAAAGCAGTGGCATTTGTAGGTTCATCCCATGTGGCGAAGATCGTTTATTCCAGATCTACGGCAAACGGTAAACGTGCACTCTGCTTGGGCGGGGCAAAAAACCACATGATTGTTGTGCCGGATGCAGATCAGGATTCCACCGCAAAAGGATTGCTTGCTAGTTCCATGGGCAGTGCGGGACAACGCTGTATGGCTGCAAGTGTGGCTGTGGGTGTGGCAGATGTGGACCCGATCATTGATCAATTGGTAGAGGAAGCAAAAAATTATAAACTGGGTGTGGACATGGGAACCATCGTAAGCAAAGCTGCTTTGGACAGAATCACCAATTATATTGATGAAGCTGAGAAAATGGGGGCTAAGGTTTTGATTGATGGGCGTAATTCAACGCCACCGGAAGGATATGAAAATGGCTATTGGCTTGGCGCCACCATTTTAGATGGGGTGGATCCAGACTGGCCCAGTGCAACCGACGAAATCTTCGGACCAGTTCTAACTATCATTCGGACGGACACATTGGAGAACGCCATGAAGATTGAAAATGGGAATCAGTATGGGAATGCGGCTGCCGTATTTACCACATCAGGACAAGTAGCCAAAACCATTTCTGAATCAGCTTCTGCAGGGATGATCGGGATCAATATTGGTGTACCGGTACCACGGGAACCCTATAGTTTTGGTGGTTGGAATGAATCAAAATATGGCCACGGGGATATAACAGGGAAAAGCGGTGTGGGTTTTTGGACAAATTTGAAAAAAGTTACTGCCCGCTGGCCGGAATCAACGGAAGCCTGGAAGAAGTATTTCTAATAATAATCAAACCATTTCGGGTCAAGGTCGGGCCATTCTCCATTTTCAGCCTGGTCTGCTTTATCCATCCAATTTTGTTTTCCATTCCAGGCATTTATCTTTATTCCATAAACGGAGGTTTGTTTCAACTCTTCATCAGTGATGGGACGGTAATCCTTTCCGGATTTCAATTCGCCAAAATATTTTTCAAGAAGTCCGTTCAATACATCCCGTTTTTCAACCAATTTCTCAATGACACGGATCTTTCCATATGCAATAACACATTCATACTGGAAGCTCACTTCCAAGGCTAGGTTGGAGGGAAGAAGCCGTCCAGATTTGAAACATTCAAAGCAGGCTTCAGGATGTTGGTCAGCATTAAAACGCATTCTGCCATAAGCGTTGGAATGGAAGTAAATCTCGTGATTTTCAGGGCTGTACCAAAAAGATGTAGGATTAATAAAAGGCTGTTTTCCATCACGAGTGCTGATGTGGCCAACCTGTATCTCGTTCAAAAATTGAATAATCCATTGATCATCTTTATCCAACTGTGGGCGTCGGGATTGGTTAATAGGATTTTTGTTGGGGCTGTAAGGCAATGCTATTTCTGGTTTGTCAACTTTGATCCGCAATGGGAGCAAAATTTAGAATCATCATTTTGGTTTTCATCCCCGCAAACAATACATTCGATTTTTTCGGGTTCTTTAGACATAAAATTAAGTTCAGAAGTTACAATTCCTGTGGGAATAGCGATGATGCTGTAACCGATAATCATAATGAGAGCAGCAATACTTTGTCCAAGATTGGTCATGGGAGAAATATCGCCGTAACCAACGGTTGTTAGTGTAACAATTGCCCAATAAATGCTTCGGGGGATGCTGGTAAACCCAGCAGTTTCTCCTTCAATCAAATACATGACTGACCCAAGAATGATTACGACATTCATCACAGAAAAGAGAAAAACAAATATTTTGCGCCTGCTTGCAACCATAGCCTTCATCAAAAGGTCTGCCTCCCCCATAAACTGAACCAGTTTTAAAACCCGAAAGACGCGCAGAACCCGTAATACACGTATCACAGTCAAGACTTCGGTCCCAGGTAAGATCATGCTTAAATAAGTTGGGATGAGTGCCAAAAAATCTATAATACCGAAAAAACTAAAAATATAACTAGCTGGGCGACGGATACAATAAATACGCAAAAGGTATTCAATTGTGAATAAGAGAGTAATAATCAATTCTGCTACGTGAAATATTTCACCGTATTTCTGATTGTATTCTGCAACACTATCCATCAAGACCATGAGAATACTTAATATGATTGTAACGATGAGAACAACATCGAACAGTTTCCCTCCCCGGGTGTCTGTTCCGAAGATGATGACCTTTATTTTATCTCGAATAGCGCTCATGAGTGGAAAAATGTAGCGAAACTTTTCTTTATTTGTTTATAAAATAATTTAATTAATTGAACCATACACCTAACCCGCGTTTTCGCAATTCCTTAGCTAACATTTCTTCGATTTCTTCCGCATCCTTCCGGGTAGGAATCGGATTATATTTCTCAAAAAGGTCTGGCCGAAGTTTTAATCCGAATTGTTGTGCATATTTATTGGATTTATAACCTTCTTTGTGCTGTTCAAATCGAATGTTAGGTTTTCTAGATGATTGCCCAACATAAACGCAGCCATTCCCTTTGATATATTTTGGGTTTTTTGCTCTGAATTTGCGTAGATCGGCAACGGCAGGGTCTAGCTCAATAATATAAACATAATAAGATTTCATTGGAAAAAGTTAAAAATAATTCACTTTAAAGGTTGCGCTTAATTTTCAATTTGGTCTATAATCGTTGGCCTCTTTTTGGTAAGAATTTATTAATAAGAATTTTTTATAAAAGAGGATGACAAGTAGATTAAAGTTGATAAACAAGAATTTCAGCTTTATTGGAAAGGCTTCGGGTTGGCGCTGGAAGCCTTTTCTCGTTTCTGGAACTACCTTAAATTTTAATGCTTTTTGAAAATGGGGGCGATCGGTATCGACGGGATATGAGATATGTCGGACTGCACGCGGAGGATGATAGTTACCTCCTTAATCATCTGTCAATACCTATAGTTGCCGATTACGGCTACATGGCTGCAGCTTAGACTGTAGTTCGTTCCGGGTTGAATGCGTCTGTGGTTTAACCCAAGGAGCGTCACTTACATAGGCTAGTCCCGAAAATGCTTGCGATTTCGGGATGAAATTTAGCAGGCTGGTTCTTCCTGGTTTTCGTCGCTGATAAAGGGAAGAATAAGATCCCAATTGGACGACTAAGCATGTAGACGTCTTACATCACTCTATTTTGGACGGGAGTTCGATTCTCCCCGCCTCCACAAAATTACTCTAACTGTTTCAGTATAAATCGTCTGTGCGGGTATGTATTTGTATAGAATGTTGGGAGCGGATTTCCATTCTATTATTATAAATGTTATAAAAAAAGCCCACCAGACAAAGATGGGCTTTTTAATGTATTGATTTAAAATATCAAATTAATTTTGAGGTTTTGTTTCATCTCTATTTGGGCTATGCCAAGCAGATAGTCGACCAAATCTCAAAGGATTCCCGCTAAGGTGAATTGGCTGTTTTGCCGTTTTCAACCTGTTTTGTATTTTATCAAACAATTTCACTGGAACAAATCTCCTAAAAAATTAACATTTACTCACTTCATTTCAATTGGTAATTGATTCGTGCAAAGTGAATTCACTGATTATTGTTCAAAATCAGCTGGGAAAATTATTACAATTACAATCATTTTTATAAAACTATTAAGCAATAATCTATAAATAATTTATTAGCTGAATCTTCGAAATTTGATCCTTGGTGGGCTTAACCTTATTAAAGTACAAATTCCATCTATATAGATTGGATATGAATAGGAATAGAATAATAGATACTTTTGATATTGAATTGCTAGTAAACCATATTCTTTTTAACTGAATTATTTTAAAAGAAGCATTTTCTTAGTCTGGATGAAGTCTCCTGTCTGGATCGTATAAATGTAGAGCCCTGTACTGACCGGTTGACCTTGGTCGTTAGTAGCATTCCACTGAACCGATTTAGAACCTCTCCTTTGATTTCGATTAACAAGATTGTTAACTACATTACCTAACATATCATAGATTGTTATTTTAACAAACGATTCTTGTGATAATTCATACCTTAATGTTGTAACTGGATTAAATGGATTGGGGTAGTTTTGTAATAAGCTTAAATGATCAGGCACTGTTTCTGCTTGATTGGAAAGTGTTGATGCTTCATAAACCCTAACATAATCTATTTCCATTTCAGTTTCCGTAAAACTTGATGTAACACTTGATTCAATTGCAATATTTAGTAGCAAGTATTGATGGGCATCAAAGGGCCAAGTTTCAGAATTTTGTGGATTAGGATTATATGTATAATGTACATATCCATTAACGCTGAAAATCATTTGTTCTGGAGTCCACTCAAGTGTATAAACATTGAATTGAGTTGATGCATTTGAAATATATTGGCCGCCTACATTGCTTGTCCCTCCATAGCTAGAAGGTGTATGTAATGCACTTTGCACATAATTTTGATTAGCACCCCAATGTTCCATTATATCAATTTCTCCACAATAAGGCCATGATGTTGTCCCATAACCTTGAGTCTGCCAATATGCTCCTGGCTCACTAATATTTTGACCTAACATCCAGATAGCAGGCCAAGTCCCAACTCCTTCGGGTAACTTTGCTCTTACTTCCACACGTCCATATGTGAATGCATATTTTGAGTTTAGCCTTGCCGATGTGTACTCTTTTGTTTGACCTTGGTCAGGATATGTCTCTTTTTTTGCAACTATTTTTAATGTACCATCACTGACATAGGAATTATCTAATCGATCGGTGTAATGCTGAATTTCATTATTATACCAACTATTACCATTTGGTAACTGTGTTTGATGAAACCATTTTGCAGAATCAATCGCTCCACTACCATCAAACTCATCACTCCAAACCATTATATACTCAATGGAATCACTGTTACATAATTCATCACAACTTCCAAAACAAAAAATCCCTTCAACAAGGTCACTATTTCCAACA
>Ga0208408_1000592_pt1 | contig 23210 bp, 12 predicted proteins | sample ETNtaG_4_FD_185776 | JGI IMG/M metagenome (GOLD analysis project Ga0208408, IMG submission 185776) | Marine microbial and viral communities from oxygen minimum zone, Eastern Pacific Ocean - ETNP201406SV67 (SPAdes) (version 2) | ecosystem: Environmental > Aquatic > Marine > Oceanic ... | reverse complement strand
AAGCGGGAATATTGATTGGTCTCATGAATTGGGCGGTAATTATTGGGATGAAGCCCAGGATATAGTAAAACTCTCGGATGACAGTTATGTAGTTGCCGGGAAAAAATCCCTTTCCAAAACAAACCTCAATTTATGGATAATGCGTATCTCTGCTTCCGGGGATATTCTTTGGCAATCAAACCATGGTGGCGGTAATAACGATAAAGGTACCGCACTAACCATTACTGAAAATGAAGATATTGTTGTTGCCGCTGGTTACAGCCGCAGCAGTTCTGGATCGCCATTTAATTATAGAATTTGGGGTGTAGATGCGAATAGCGGACAGTTGCTTTGGAATAAAATACATGGCGGAAACCAGGAAGATGAAGCCTATGGAGTAGCTGAAGGATATGATAATGGTTATATGGTTATAGGGAAATCATATTCTTTCGGCAGTGAACGTGTAAACTGGCTGGTAAAGACTGATTCCTTAGGGCGCGTTGATAATTGATCAGTATCAAATATTGGATGAATACTGACTAACTCAATAATAATGAAGCTTGCCACTCAGAGAGCTATTAAAAATAATATTCATAAGCCCTATTAAATAATTGCGTAATATAGCAGTAGTGCCGATTTGTTATTTTATTAATAGTTTTGTTGAATTAATACAAAGGGAGAAAAGTATTTAATGAGAAAATATTTGCTCATATCCTTATTCCTATCACTGGTTTTACCCCAGTCGGAACAGTCGGAAGAGGATGAAGCGGTAGAAATCGCTATAGATTTTGATAGTAAGGAGGAACTATATCTAAATTTTAGTTTTAATGCCTATAGAGGGGTTCCTGTATACACCGCTAAAACATTCGACCAGTATGATCGATCATATCCAGTCTATGGTTTATCCATTGGTACCCCTTTTGGGTTCCAGGCCGGTTTTACATATACGACCCTCGATTTTGAAATTATGCAATATAAATTTGAGGATACAAAAACAATAGTTGGAAATAAAGCTGTATTCGGTGGAATTGCTTACCAGGTGGGAATTAATTCGGGATTCTTTATCAATACAGCGAGTTTGAGCGTTACCGCTGCAACCGGAATATACCATAAAGGGAATGGCTTCGTTGGTGGAGTAAATTTAGACCTCCCATATTGGGGACCATTTGAAGTTCGAGGTGCTGTCAGATTTAATACAGTCCAAAGACCGGATAAGGATTATACTGGATGGATTGACATCGGTATCTCATTGGGCTATGAATTATAATAAAATTATTAATGATGGGGAAATGGTCTTACTACGATGAGACATATTACACTTGTGCTTGTTTTTGGGTTTTTGTTTTGGAGATGTGAAGAAGAGCAAGAGCTGTCCAAAGATTGTGCTGGGAATATTAATGGAAATTCAATTGAAGATAATTGTGGTGTTTGTGATAGTGATACCACAAATGATTGTATAGAAGATTGCGCTGGTATTTGGGGTGGAGATAATATTTGTGGTTGTACCGACAGCACCTCTTATAACTACGATAGCAATGCAACGTTCGATGATGGAAGTTGCAATACATCCATAATAATGACAACATTCATTAAAAATGTTGAACCTGAGAATAGATGTTCTGGTAGTATTGATGCTAAGCAAACGACTGATGGTGGTTATATTATTGCAGGTTGTAATGATGGTAGTGCTTGGTTAATGAAGACAGACCCTTATGGTGAAAAAGAGTGGGAACAAACATATAATATGGATGACTGGTGGGGAAATAGAGCCGTTATTCAAACCAGCGATGGTGGTTATCTATTTGCTGGTTGGGAAGGTGTCTTGAAAACAGATGCAAATGGTACAATGGAATGGGAAAAGCGAGGTGTGCTAGGTAATACTGGTAAGCACCCATATTATGAAGATGCAATGGAACATAGTAATGGAAATTTTTATCTGGTTGGTGGGGGACCAGTTATCGATCCAAATAATACTGGGAAAGAAGGACAGGCGATTATGGTGAAAATGAGTCCGTCTGGGTCAGTCCTCAAAACAAAATTTTATGGTGGACAATGTCCGGATGACATATTTAGAAAGATTATTGAATCAAATGATGGTAAGCTATTAATAGTAGGAGAGAAGAGTCATGGTGAATCACCATATCCTTGCTCTTTTAATTTTAGATACTGGAAGGATATTTGGGTAGTTAAAACTGGTACAAATGGTGTTGTAAAATGGGAAAAGACTTACGGTGGAGATTACCTTGAAAAAGGAATGAATATCGTAAGTGCTAACCAAGAAGGGTATGTGGTTTTAGGGCAAAAATGCGCCCATAAAAGTAATCTCAGTAACTGTAATAGCCAAACAAAGGTAGTGATTTTAGATATCGATGAGGAAGGTAATGAACTAGATGAAACAAAATTGCCAGGATTATATCACTTTGAAGCTGGGACGGAGATGGCATTGGAAAATACTCATTCTGGAGGTTATGTTTTTGCTACAATGCCATCCGGTAATAAAGATATATGGCTATACAAATGGGGTGAAGGTGAAGAGACTATGAACCTAAAGATATTCCTTGATGATGGTATAGGTGGTGAAAGCATTCATAGGACTAATGATAATGGCTTCATCATTAGTACCCTGGGATGCATAATCATTAAAACAGATTCAAACTTATCCTTTTAAATTATTATACTACATTTCTGGGATATGATTTATAATAGAAGTAGTCTTTTATGTGCTCACCAGTACAATTCATTTAAGATGAATACATATGTGGTCGTGATTAATTATCTTAACCTTAGTATTATAAATCTGTTACAATAGGAAAACGATGTTTAGATATCCTCGCTATTATAAGCATACCATACGGCTTCTAATTTTATCCATTTTAACATTTTTATTGAGCTGCGAAAAATCTGAGCCATCATCTTCAGAAGACTGTGCAGGTAATTCTGATGGCAATGCGATCTGCGGGTGCACGGACAGTACGGCAGTAAACTATCTGAGCAGTGCAACTTATGATGATGGCAGTTGTGTGCATTACATAGACAATGGTGACTTTTACCTGAATTTCAATGGACCTGATTTTGTAGATATTGGTGACATGTTCCCTCAGGGTGCTTATACGAAAGCAGCATGGGTGAATCGAAAATATAGTTATGGATCACCCAATAATATTATTTCAGGGGAAAAAAATCATGCTTTATGGGCTCCTGATATGCAAGGATATAATTCAAAATTATCTGCGGGTCATAATAACAGTTACAATATTGTCCAGGACACTGATTCCTTGCCGACTGGAGTGTGGACATTTGTAGCGGTTACTTATGATCCTGATGTTGACTCAGGTACGATGGTATTATATAAGAATGGTATACAGGTTGATTCAGAGACGAATGTTCCAACACAAAATTCAACCGATATTACATATATCGGCAGGTATGGGAATGGTTACTATTGGTCAGGTGCGATAGATGAAGTAGCTATCTGGGATAAAGCTCTTACATCTGGTGATATAGAGAACCTTTACAATGCTGGCTATGGTTTAACCAATGCATCCGCAAATTCCGATGATTATTCATCATTAACTGGTTTACAGGGGTATTGGCGAATGAATGAAGGGGAAGGGATCACTCTTTCTGATGCAAGCGGCAATGGGAACGTTGGTATAATTACCGGTGCAGATTGGAGCACCTGTGATGAGTGCGGCTGTATGGACCCCGCAGCCTGTAATTATAACCCAGTAGCCACAGTAGACAACAGATCATGTATCTTTGATGATGATAATTGTGATACTTGTGTAGACGGGGTGATCATTGCTAATGATTTTGACAGTGATGGCATATGCGATGATAGTGATAATGATAAGGATGGGGATGGTGTCCAGGATGAGGATGATTCACATCCATATGATAATATGGCCTGCGCTGATGCCGATCAGGATGGTTGCGATGATTGTTCTTCAGGATACAATGATCCTTCCAATGATGGTCCTGATGATGATAACGATGGAATATGCAATTCTTATATAATTGAAGGATATACAGTATATATCGTAGGTAGTTCGTATAACTCAGAAGGTGTTTATACAACCTGCTACTGGGTAGATGGTGTCCGCTATGAACTTCCCGGTGGAGCCTGGGCAACAGATATAGCTGTTGTTGATGGTACGGTATATACTTCTGGGCAAGGGGAAATATATGAAGCCTGCTATTGGATTAATCAAGATATATATGAACTTCCAGGCAATGGAGGAGAGGCTGAAGCAATTGCAGTTCATGGAAATGATATTTATGTTGCCGGTTGGTTTAATAATGGATCCTGTTATTGGAAAAATGGGGAACGGATCAACCTGACTACCAATGGAGACTCGCAGGCATTTGGAGTTGCAGTGCGTGATAACGGGTCTGTCTATATTGGCGGTTATTTTATGAATAATCATCATTACATTATCCCTTGTTTTTGGAAAGATGGAAATAACCGGACTAGCCTTCCGGTTCCCGATGGTGGTGATGGCGAAGTCAATGATATTGCCATTATGGATGGCACTATGAGGTATTACGCAGGCTATACACTTCGTCCGGATTATTTTGCAGGGTATGTACCAACAGCTGGGTATTGGCGCCATACTACAAGGACCGACCTATTTTTGGGCGGTTCAAGTATGGATATTTATGGTTCAAAGGGATGGGGAATTACCATATATGGTGATGATGTCTATGTTGCAGGCTCTACTGACTGGTATGAATTTTGGGGTCAGGAAGAGACCACTGGTGGAACATTTCCACAGTATTGGAAAAATAAAAATATTCGTGATCTAGAAGGAGGCCCCTTGACTGATTTTGGAACAGGTGAAGCTTATGATATTCGTGTGGCAAACAACAATAAAATTGTTGTAGGTGTAGCAACCCGGGATACCAGCTATAATTATAGTTACCTGAGTGCCTGCTATTGGCTTAATGGTGATCTGCATTACCTTGTGAATGAGTATGACGTTCCTGCAGGATTGGAAAACTGGTATGAGGGAGAAGCAAAGGGTGTTTTTGTCGTTGAAAATTAACCGGTAATGATGGGTAGACCTGACTGTGATTGGATATATACCACTCTTATTGTTTATTGGGTTGGCTTTTTGGAGTTGTGGTGAACAAGAACCAGAGCAAAGCGATATTAATGAAGGAGGATACATAACAATCGAATTGCCTGATTGTCCGCCTCTTGAAGATATTAATGAAGAGAATCTTTGTACAGCAGATGATGGTACAGATGGAGTAAAAATATTAGGGGAATGTTATTCAATTGAAAATACTACAGAAATTACCTTTGGAGACGCTTTTGCAAGTAAACCATCAGGCCCTCTCCCAAAGGAGATTGCACTTCTAACCAACTTAATCATTTTTAATGGTAGTAACTATTGGGGGGGTACTACAGATTCAAAATTTACAGGCGAAATACCGACTGAGATTTGCAATCTTACTAATCTGATTAATTTAAATTTATCATATAATGCACTTACAGGATCAATTCCTCCAGAAATTGGTCATCTAACTAAGCTTCATAAACTCTCTTTTGGCAGAAATGAACTCACCGGGGAAATACCATCTACAGTTGGTAATCTAGTTGAATTAAGAAATCTCAGTTCGAGCAATAATAATCACAGCGGTAGAATCCCTCAAGAGATAGGAAATTTGACCAAATTACACACCTTAAATTTTTCTTATAATGAACTCACAGGCCCAATACCATCTAATATAGGGAATCTGGAAAATTTAGGGTTATGGGATCCGGAATATTATAACGTTGATTTTGACACTGAAATTTGGATCGCTTTTAATCTTTCCCATAATAATCTTACGGGACCCCTGCCTGCTTCAATAGGTGATCTGGATGAACTTGGATATGTGGATTTTTCCTATAATCAAATTGATGGACCAATACCTCCGGAAATGGGAGATATGGAATTTTTAGTTGAAATGAATCTGCTCAATAATCAACTTAATGGGGAAATTCCGCCTGAGCTTGGCAACCTAAGTAGCTTAGCAAAGCTCTGGTTAGCAGATAACAATCTTAGAGGAGTCATTCCAGAGGAATTATGTAACGTTGATGTTTGCCGGACACAGACATACGAATGCAATAGTACTGCCAATGTTTTTTCACGCAATAATTTTTGTCCTCCTTACCCTCAGTGCTTTGTAGAATTCGAAACTATAGGGTGGACAATAGACATAGTTAATTATCAAAATTGTAATCCCTATCCGGATTGTGCTGACGGATATACGGCTATAAATGATCCACCACCAATAAATGGTGGGGATATATACGATGGATGGTGTTTTTATCAATCTGATTTGGATGTTCTTCAAGATTTTATTGATGTAAACGAGAGTTTGAGCGGAGAACCATTAGAAATCGGTATACAGCGATGGTATGGTGGTGAATATGGCAATGGGAGATTAAATGGTTTGGATTTTTCCAATGAGGGTAATGAAATCTCTATTATCCCAGAAAGCATAGGAAATTTAGAAGAATTAGAGTTTGTGGATTTTTCCAATACCCAAATCACTACTATTCCAGCAATTTTAGGTGATTTAAGTGAATTAAGCAAAATTTGGTGGGAGAATGGTCAACTCACAGGGTACATTCCACCAGAGCTGGGTAACCGGACCAATCTGACTGGTTTGAAATTAAATGATAATCAACTCACAGGTTCTATCCCTGCTGAGTTAGGTAGTACCAATTTGCATTATTTATATTTGAATCGAAATCAACTCACAGGAGAAGTGCCACTGGAAATATGGAATTTGGAGGCTTTTTACGAGAGTGGGGATCCCTATGAAGATGGGGGGCTATCCTTGAGAACAATTAACCTTAGACATAACCAACTCACAGGTGTGATACCGGAGAGTATTTGCGATTTGAATTTGAGATGGAATCACTACAACTTTGTAGATATTCGCAATAATAAATTTTGCCCGCCATATCCTTCTTGTCTTACCGGTAGAATGGGAAGTCAAAATACGAGCGACTGTGATTAATAAAATAATATCGCTTCTGCTTGTTTTTGGGTTTTTATTTTGGAGCTGTGAAGAACAGCCGGACACTCCAAGCGCTAATGCAGCAGGTAATCAGAATATATTAAACTGCGGGCTGGATACACTATTTTCAAAGGAAGTCGGCGGTCCTGGCAATACGGGTTATGACCTGATCCGTTTGGATGATGACTGCAGTTATGTACTTGCAGGAAAAAAAACGAAAAGGCCCTGGCTGTTGAAAGTGGACGAATCAGGGAATGAAGTCTGGAGCAGAGTATTCGATGAGATTCCCCAGCCCCAGGGTGACTTTGGAGAGGGCTATCAGTTTGCTACCGCTGTTAACCAGACGTCGGATGGTGGTTTTATCCTTTGTTCATCAGTATATCCTACCCATCCCAGCTACGGAACAGGGTATGTTATAAAAGCTGATTCCGCCGGACAGACAGAATGGTTAACAGAACTGGATTATTCCAGGCCTCATCATGGTCAGGATATTATTCAGACACTGGAAGGGGATTATCTCTTAGTGGGATGGTGGTACGTAAACGCAGCGGAGACGAATCAAAAATCAGCCTTTATGGCCCGGATCGGTGAAGGGGGAAGTATTCAGTGGACACAACGCTATGGCGGGGACTGTGATGAGGACCAGTTCAATGCTGTGGTGCAGACCGATGACGGCGGTTTTATTACAGTAGGTGAATTCGAGCATGAAGGGGATGGGTTTAACTGTTCATTTTATGGGTATATGGACCTGTGGTTTGTCAAAACAGACAGCGAAGGGAATATGGTCCAGGAAGCAAAGTATGGCGGGCCCTATTGGGAAAGAGCCACGGATATTGTCCCCTTACCTGATGGCAACTATGCAGTTTCGGGCAGGAAGCGGCATACAAAGCAGCACCCCATCAATGCCTGGCTATTGAAGATGAGTTCTACTGGATCAATACTTTGGGAATGGGATGAGCCTGATTATAGTTCTGGGATATCCAGGGGTGATGAGCTCCGGACCCTATCACTAACAGATGATGGCCAGACCATTATCAGTATGGGTTTTAAATACGCTATGCCGATAGATAATATTGAACCAAAAGTATGGGCGTTCAATGCGAATTCCAGTACACTTTTATGGTCCAACAATTACGGCGGTGAGGCCAGCGACAATGAAGGAGCGGGGATCGTGAATGCCTTTGACGGCGGCTTTCTCTTTTTTGGTTATAATGATGGTGGACTGGCTAACATGAGCCACCATTTAAGATTGACCAAAACAGATTCAGAAGGCAACACAGTTCAGCAATAATTAAGAAATGCTCAATCGTCTTTCATCTTTAATAATTATTTTTGCATTGGTTTTGTGGTCTTGTGAAGATGAGACGGAGTCATTGACCGAGTCATTGGTTGAATGCCCGGTAAATGAAATATGCGGCTGCACCAATAATCTGGCCACAAACTATGATAATACGGCAACTGTAGATGACGGCAGCTGTGAATATATGGTTGGCGATTTTCAGGCTAAATGGCTGTACACCTACAACCTGGGCCCAGGCGGCGGACAAGCCCATTGTGTCCGCCAGACCAGCGATGGAGGTCTCATACTGTCCGGTTCAGAGCAGAATCAGGGAATGCTGTTAAAGACCAATGAAGATGGAATTCTTGAGTGGGGTCAGACTTATGAGATCGGTGATGGCGAAGTTTTAAAAAGTGTCAGTCAGTGTTCTGATGGCGGTTATATAGCCACAGGTTTCTTTACAGGTACTTTCCCTGATTTGGAATATCTCTGGGTAATAAAAACGGATGCAGCGGGGAATATGGAGTGGCAGGAGACCGTTGGGACCGCTGATAAGAATGACTGGGGTGAAGATGTAATAGAAACGCAGGATGGGGGTTTCGTTATTACCGGCACCCAGAATGATGACGGGTTCAATTCCAAGGCTTTTTTGCGAAAATATTCAAGCAGCGGCACTTTACTCTGGAATAAAACATACTCTGGCTCCGACTATAACGAAGGCATCTCATTGATTGAAGCATCGGATGGCAAAATTGTATTCGCGGGTTTATCAGGTACGGCCCATGGGGCCTATAAGCATTTCATGGTTAAGACCAGTGCCGATGGTGTCCAGAGTTGGAAAAAACGCTTTGGAGATAATACCCAGCAAACACTCAATGCTGTGTGTGAAGCTCCAGATGGTGGTTTTGTCGCAGGCGGATTTTGCCATAATTATAACTATAATTATATTGTAAAACGAAGCAGTTCCGGGAGTATGGAATGGGAACACTGTTACAATGGATCTGGAGAGCCGAGCTACAGCCATTATGGATATAATGACATTATTACTGCTGTGGATGGTGGATATTATTTGCTGGATAACCAATTTTATTTAACAAAAATAGACGAAAATGGTGAGATTGTTTGGACTGCAAGTCTAAGAAGAGTAAACAAGTCCATTATTCAATTGGATGATGGAGATCTGGTACTTGCTGGAAGTGGTTCGTCTATCTTTCTTTTGCGTATTGACCCTTCAGTAATCCAAGCTGGTCGGTGATTTGTTATTAATTTAAGAATTGGAAATAATTTTATTTAAACGAGTAGATGATTGTGAAATGGCCAATACATAATTCCCTAATCTTATTACCACTATTACTGATTGTCTCAATTGCAAATGGTGTAGATCTAATTGTGGATCAAAGCGCACTTTCGCAATATGGGACGGATAACTACCTTTTGTTTGATGGATTTGGTGACGGCCCCAGCCACAGTGTGACAGGTACCGATGAGGTCCATTTATGGAATGGAGAAGAAGAACCGCCTGACAATGCACCCACAGACTGGATCAATTATACCCAGGAAGCACTGGTCTATATGGACAAGTATGTGGCGGATGGCGCTACAGCCCATCATCGCGAAATCATGGGCAGTGGGCACCCGGATGTCGGCGGTAATAGCTCGCAAAGACCGCCATCATTATCGATTCATTATGGCAATCAGATTAGATATGGATTTGGAATCGGAGTAGGCAGTCAGGGAACACGTGAAATAGTTGAGGAAACGGAAATACAACAAGAGACATGGCAACATATAGCCGTTACGTTTGATGGTGAAAATTTAAAATTATATGTAAATGGTGAACTGGTGCAAAGTGACAATCACGCAGGAGAAACTCCAGTCGCAGTACCTGTAAAAATGCTGGGATCATCCTTCCGGGGGAAAATGGATGAGGTCCGAATGTGGAACGTGGCCAGGACCCAGGAACAGATTCAGGCAGCAATGAATGATACTCTGAATTTAGATGACAGAGAAGGGCTTGTATCCTATTTTACAATGGATCTCAATGAAGATTGGAAGTTAATTGATAAAAGCGGAACTGTTGATCCTATCGGGATTTTTCCTGGTGACGTACACGGTGACTATGATAATAATGAGATTTTACAAGAATATTATTCTGATGATTGTCCTAATGGACCCGATGGGAGTACCAATTGCCCATATCCCACCATCCGCAGTGCGATGGATGATGCACAGCCGGGGGACCGTATTTATATCAAGGGAGGGAGATATAATGAGCTTCTCAACAAATATCGGTTTAATGGTTTTGATTGGCCTACTGGCTCCGTACCGGCTCCAACAATTACTTTTGAAGGGTATCCCGGTGAAGATGTGATAATCGATGGTACTGTACCCATTAATGCAGAGTGGGAATATCATGTAAATGGTATATGGAAAGCGGTTCTGGATATGGATGACGTTTCAAAACAGATCCTGAGGCCGGTTGATACCCTCTACAGTGTGTTTGTGGATGACAGGTATATGATACCGGCTCTCCCCTTTAATATAAAAAATCCTACCGATCCCACCACCGGGAATCCAAGGAACCCTGAACCGAATACTGTCTGGGAAAATATTGGGAAGAATCCTTTCTTATATAGCCCCGATAGTGCCGATGCATGGCCGTATTTAGATTCCCCGGCCTATCCTAATGGTATTGATTATTATTTACCGGGGGAATATGCAAACTTAGATACAGTGGAAGAGTGGTCATTTGATGCCAGCACGAGCACTCTATATATCTACCCCGGTGAAAATTTCAACTTTTCATCCCCAAATGTCCGGGTAAGGGTGAGGGTAATAAATATGAATTTTTTAGACTCGGATAATCTTGAATTCAGAAATATACATTTTTTTGCCGGCGCACAAATTTTCAGTAATTGCAATTATAGGACTATGGAAGATTGCAGGTTTTCATTCGGTGCGTTCTTTGGCGGAGAATCCAGTTTAAACACTGGAAACAGTAATGGTTTTAGTGATCATATGATTATCAGAAATTGTATCTTCGAATATAGCAATGGTCGATCTCCCTTTTGGGGTGTTGGACATCAATCTACAGTAGAAAATGTTTTAGTCAGGTATAATGATTGGTTTCATGGTTCAGCAAACTATATTGGCGGAGATCATGCAGGGCCAGCATATTATCGTTATCTCACTGTGGAAAATAGTACCAATGCGGGTTTATGGCCTGGCAGAGGTTCACTAGTGGAATATAGCCGTTTTGAAAATTTATACGATGGTGTTGATGGAAGCGGCATCCAAAGAAATGGAGCAACTGTTGAATATGGCACGACACGTTACTCATGGATCATAAATATGCCAGGTCTCAATGGTATGCGGTTTAATAGTGCCTGCGGCGGCACTGAAGGGGATGTTCATCATGTTGTTGCCATAGGTGCCAGTCGCGGTATGAAACTGAAAGGTGATTACCATGAAGTGTACCATGTTACCACATACGATAATAGAAGGAACGATATCTCTCTTGGATGGGGTAAGTATTGTGGTCCGGATAGGGCTGGGGCTACTGAACCTGGTAATGTTAACTCAAGAATTCTTAATAGTATAGCAGAAAGTTCTTTGGATTGCACATCACTTGATTGTGTCCCTTCAGCAGGTTTAACCGAAGGAGATTCACTTATTGATGATGCTACAAAGTATGAAGCATTTGCAGCTTCTGGCATTTGGTATGGGCGGTTTTTGAGACGCTGTGTAGATAATTGGTGTTCTTATTTTCCGTCACCACAGATTGAACTGGCAGACCCCTGGTATGGCTGGCATGCTGAATCTGAAGAAACTCTTATAGAGCAGTTTGGTGAAGTTCCGTGGGATGACCAAAGACAGAGTTATGATTTTCGCCCCAGGAAAGGATCTAATTTGATTGATGCTGGTGTGATAGTTCCAGGTATCAATGATGGTTTGGATAGTCGTGACAATGCCCCAAGTCATGGCCTTTGGCTGGATGATCGGCCGGATCAACCATGGCTGGGTGTATACAATCCAGTCGGCGCGGATTTTAATCACCCGCCTACGTATCCTGGACAGAACCGCAGGTTTGTAGGAGCTGCACCCGATATTGGTGCCTACGAATATGGTGATTCCGTCTACTGGATCCCGGGATACAGGTATCCTTATCCCAGTGTTCCCATACCCAATGATAATGCAGTGGATGTTCCGATAGATTACAGTGTGGTCTGGAATTACCCCTATAAAAAGGATTATACCGGTACAATGGCGACAGTTAGTTTAAGCGGCCCTGGCGTAAATAGAACTGAGACTTTTCAATATCCAAATAATGTCCTTTTTCAAACGTTTCAACCGGGCGGGACCTACACCTGGTCCGTTACAGTGGATGGTATCAGTGGGGGCAACTGGACATTCACGGTCACTGATAAAATGTATCCCACGAATGATCGATCAATAGATACAGTAGCCGTAGATAGTGCCATTATACCATTTATTCATATTGATGAATGGCATGGGGAAACCGTTTTGAAAGTGAAGAATAATAATATGGCCTTTTTACGTTTTGATATTCCAACGTCTCTTAATTACAGTTGCACCATTCATTTAAATTTAGTCCCTGAAAATGTTTCACTGGCTGAAGGTGGCGGTATTATTCTTTACACATTTGATTCGGACTGGGGTGAAAGGTTGACTGATGAAAATAACATAGGCATTATTGATCATAGTTTATTAACACCGTTAGATACGCTGTATACCCTTGAGCCGGGAACCCCGGTATCTTTTGTTTTAACTGACAATATTAACTTCGCTTGTAGCAATCACTCTTTTGCTTTGGGCGTTTTGGATTCTACAGATAACGTATCATTTTACAGTAAAGAAAAAGAATATGAGCAGAGGGATAATAACTATGCCCCCAGAATGAATGTTTGGCCCAACATCTCTTTTCAGGAATGCATTTATACTGTTCTACCATCAGTTTACCCTGGTGATACGGACAACAATGGAGTTGTGAATGAATATGATATTCTACCTTTAGTCACTTATTTTTACCAAACCGGTCCACAACGTTGTACGGCTGGTTATGGCTGGTTACCATCGCCTTTTGACTTTCTGTGGGTATCGAATTCTGCTGCCACATATGCCGATGCCAACGGGGACGGTATTATTGATGAAAGTGATTTATTCGGGATTGCGCTTAACTGGGGCAAGAGCCATGGGGACGGTTCGGACAATTTTGTAATTGATCCAGGTGACAGTACATTAGTTACCCTGTATAAACCTGCACTTGAACAATTATACCAGGCATTAGGCGTAGATGGTGAGCCGGCACGTAAGATGAGATCACTTTTGGAAAGAATATTAGGCATAGCAAACATACCTGATAAATTCTCTCTGTATCAGAACTATCCCAACCCTTTCAACCCCATCACCACAATCAGGTACGATCTTCCAGAACAAAGTCACGTAAATATTATCATTTATGATATGCTGGGCAGAGAAGTAACTCAGTTTGTCAACGCCACCCAGGAAGCCGGCTATAGGTCAGTACAATGGAATTCTACCAATAGTTTTGGCAAGCCCGTAAGTGCGGGAGTCTACATCTACCGCATACAGGCTGGGAAATTCATGCAGGCCAGAAAGATGGTGCTGTTGAAATGATAAAATTCAAGGAAGAAATGGAAGGATGTTAAAGAAAAATAAAATATTCATTTTGTTCTTTGGTCTAATATTAACCAGCTGTGGGCTTTTTGATAAAGATGATGAATCAATCGATGGCCCTATCGCCGCATTCGAAGCTGAACCCGCAGAAGGTTATGTTCCGTTGACAGTGACATTTACTAATAATTCCGATCCTGGTACAGGCAGTACTGTTGAGTACTTGTGGGATTTCGGTGATGGTGGTACAACACCATCTGAGAATCCAGGTTATACTTTCACTGATATCGGGGTTTTTCCCGTTACTTTAACAGTTACAACAACTCATGGCAGCGATATTTCTGACCCGCGAGTGATTACGGTAAATCCTGAGGTAAATCAACCAGTCTTGTTATTGTCATCTAGTTCTTCATCAATAGCAGCTGGCGGATCAACATCAATATCACTGGATATAACCGATTTGGTAACTTCCGTTTTTGGTGTCGAAATGCAGATAGACTACAATACAAGTATTGTTGAGGTAGACGCTTCAAGTTTTGAACAGGGAGCTTATTTTGGGGCTAATGCAATTTCACTGTTTCAAATAGTGGAAGATAAAGTACATCTTTCGATCAGTGCAATTCATGGTGATGCCATGGTAAATGGCACTGGTCGATTGGGTGAGTTTTCAGTAACCGGACTTTCTTCAGGAACATGTACATTTACAATTGTACCTGAAGAGCTTCATTTTATAGATGACAATGGCAATGAGGTACATTTTACGGATTATTTGGAAGTTAGAGATTTAACGATTACTGTCCCATAATCCAATGAAATGAGACCAATTTATATTTAGATACCAGATACAGGCTAGTGAATACATTAGCACTAAGAAGATGGTACTGCTGAAATAGATTTACCCTTTTCACAACATCAATCCCCGGTCACCCGGGGTTTTTTGTTTTTAGGAGGAGTGGTAATGAAGTATGCATGATTATAGTTATATGATGCTATATTTGAATAGAGAAGATAGGATATCCTGCATAACTTATTTTAAGTCAAAAAATGGTACTTGCTACATTACACTCTTTTTATAATGGGTTTTTAAGAATGAAAATTGGAATCATTGTATCTGTGGTTCTTATATCGGTCGGTAATAGTGATTGCAATGATGGGCAAGTAGAACTGTGGGGTGAGTGTTATTCAATAAATATTACAAATTTGAGTATAATCAACAGCGGACTATCTGGAGAAATTCCTCCTGAGATTGGGACTCTGACAGATCTAGAGGTGATTAAACTAAAATACAATGAGCTCACTGGCCCCATACCTCCCGAGATTGGGAACCTTACAAATTTAGTTAAATTAGAACTGGATTTTAATAATCTGTCTGGGCCCCTTCCTGCCGAACTTTGGACACTTGACAGTCTTACTCAATTAAGATTACAGAAAAATCAATTTACGGGTTCGATACCACCCGAGATCGGGAATCTCACACAACTGACGCATTTGTATTTATATGGGAATCAATTTACGGGTTCAATTCCAGCTGAGATCGGAAATTTGATTAATTTAGAGAAACTACACTTAAATAATAATCAATTTACAGGACTTATACCGGAGACTATATGTAATATAAATATGGCATTCTATAATCCTTACAGGTTTGATATTTCCGGTAATCAGCTTATACCTCCTTATCCTGACTGTATTTCTTATTTTGTTGGCTATCAATATTCTGAAGATTGTGAGAGCAATTATCTATTTGATGGAATTTGCACAGAACAATCTGATTTGGACGTATTGCAGACATTTATTGATAACAGTTCAGAAACTATCAACATGGAAATGGATGATAACATTAATGGTATTATTGAGCCCATCGAGTTGGGTACGCAGCACTGGTGGAATGGCAGGCTGACTGAGTTAAACTGCAATTATGATCTGGTAAATGAATTTACATTAAGTGACCTGGGTTTATCGGGAGAGATTCCTCAAGAGATAGGTACTTTAGACAGCCTTGAAATATTATGGTTAGAAGATAACCAGCTGACAGGACCTATCCCAGCTGGAATAGGTAATCTGGAGCATTTGAAATATTTGATCTTGCACCATAACCAAATCTCTGGTTCCATCCCTCCGGAGATAGGCAATCTGGCCAATTTACAAATATTGAAATTGGATAATAATGAGCTATCGGGATATATACCGGAAAGTATCTGTGATCTCACTCTTCAGTTTCATGGTTCGAACAATCTATTTGGGGAGGATTTTGCAATTTACAACAATCAGCTCTGTGCCCCATACCCGGATTGTGTCGATGCTTATGTTGGTATACAAAATACAAGTAATTGTGATCTAGCTTCAGATACTTTTAATCCTATCCCATTAGACTATAGTTTATATGATCCCTATCCAAACCCATTTAATGCACAAACAACAATACAAATTACTTTGCCAATAAAGGATGTTATGATTGTTAAAGTATATGACGTCAACGGTAGTGAGTTAAAAACACTCGTCCATAGTATTTTTGATAGCGGAACGCATACGATTAAATGGAATGCCGGGGATTTACCTTCAGGTATTTATTTTATTAGAATGCAAACCAGACATTTTGCGGGTACAAAAAAGGTTATCCTAATTAAGTAATGGTAAAAATAATCATAAGAATATTTATTGCCCTTTGTACTATTGTCAGTGCTCGTGACTTGTATGTTTCAAAAAGTGCACTAGAACAATATGAAACAGACGATTATCTCTTGTTTGATGCGTTCAATGATACCCTGGAAGCACGACACAGCACCCATCCCGACTATAACCCAGGTTTAGATGCTGTTGACTTAGGAGAGAACGGCCCAATACTGGGACCCTATTTTACACAGGAAGTCTGGATATACCGGCCTGGTAAACAGCCCGATGCACCATGGGGACATATCATGGGCTATACTCCACGTACGTTGCCACCAAACGACGATGATAGCGATTCTCCTGCAAGAACCGTGGCAGGAAAGGATGCAAATAAGGAATCGCCATTTATATGGAAATATGGAGAAAACAGCATACGGTATGGATTTGGATCCGGGGATCGCAGAAACTATGTGACTGTGGAAGGTGTATTAATGAATATACAGACCTGGTATCACATAGCTACTACCTTTGATGGCACAGATTATAAGCTATATGTCAACGGTGAAGAAGTACACAATTTTACGATTGGAGGCGGTAGAGTTCCATATCCCACCCCGGTAAGATTTATTGGTGGAGATCGAGTAAGTCCAGCCAGGTTTCTTGGGAGAATAGATGAGGTCCGGATGTGGGATTATGCCCGGACCCAGGAAGAGATCCAGGAAAGTATGGACAGAACCCTGACTGGAAATGAGACTGGACTGGTGGCCTATTATCCCATGGATATAGATAATCAGTATTTACTTGATCGCAGCGGGAATAATTATCATGGAATCATTATCGGTCCCATGATAAAGTCGCGATATTTTTCTGATGATTGCCCTGAGCCGGATGGCAGTATGTTTTGTCCCTATCCAACCATTGAGACTGCCCTGGAAGATGTCCGGGCCTGGGATCGTATTATTATTCGGGAAGGGAGGTATACCGAATTTATTATGAATGAAGGGATCAATTGGAATAACCCTGTCTATAATTGGACCGGTGCTTTACCTCATAAGCAGCCTTTTCAACCCGACCCAAACCCTGATTTTGGCGGTCCGCCGACAAACACAATTACAATTGAGCCCTATCCAAATGAAAAAGTAATTATTGATGGTACCGTAGCCATAGATGTTGATTGGGAACCGTATAGTTACAACGGCCACAGTGTTTTCAGGGCAATCTTAGACTCTGCTGCGATCGCTGATGAGATCCAGAGACCTTTTAAGGACGTGTATGGGGTATGGATCGATGACAGATATCAGATACCTGCGCTTGAACCAAATATTAAAAATCCGACAGATCCATTATCTTATGAAGGCCTATATAACAATGAAAAAGGAACATTCTGGGATGTTGATGTTGTACAGTCAGTTTTGCAATTCGGAGAGGTTAGGGAAGGTAGTGTAATGTCCATTAATCGTGAGAATGGACTAGCAAGACTTGATCTGTTAGATACATTAGAAGAATGGGCATTTGACCCGCAAACTGAGATGCTCTATATATATGCGGATGAACGTTATTTGCCCACATCCACCAATGTAAGAATAAGAGTGCTCCACAGGATGCTAAATATCCAATATGCTGCAAATCTGGAGTTTAGAAATATTAACTTTTTTGGAGGGTCGATCTTTCTTCACGGGATAAATGTAAAAGTTGAAGATAGTAATTTCTCTTACCTTCACGATATTACCTTACCACCTTTTCGAAATCACGGTCCTTTATGCGCTGGTTTATTCAGCAAAAATGCTGATTTTATAAACTGCGTATTCAGTCATATACCATTTGTCTATTCAATAAAAATTAGTGGTTTTAATACTCTGGTAGAAAACGCTCTATTGACCAATATGGACTGGTGGGCAAATCCTGGTGGTGGTGCTCCTTGGCTTGGATGGGTATGTCGGTTCGTGACTTTTGAGAATAGTAAGATCGGCGGTGTGGGCGGATCAAAATTGATGGAGTACTGCCGGATCGAGGATTTTGATGATCCCTGTGACTGCAGCGGGATCAACCGTGGTGCCCATGGGGCTGTCAAGTCAATGACCAGGTATAACTGGGTTATTAACGGCCCTGGTGCCAATGGTATTAGATTTGATGGGGGAACGTCCGGTTCTGGGAACAGGCGCGGTGATGTTCATCATTTAGTTTCAGCAGGAAACAATCGAGGAATGCGGCTGAAAGGTGACTATCATGAATTATACCATGTTACTTCATATGATAACAGGACGCTGGATATCGATTTGTTCTCAGGAAAATATAAAGAGCCAGGCGAATTAAATCAGGGTTTTGGCCTTGATTATACACCTGGGAACCAGCATTCAGTGCTTAGAAATAGTTTGGTAGAAAGTTCTTTGGGATGCCCTACACCTGACTGTTGGCCATATCCATCATCTGAAAATGGGGGCTTAAATCCTGGCGATGCTTTTCACCTTTTAGAAAATGGGATCTGGTTTGGCACAGCGTTTGGCTCAGCATCTCTTCATAAAGAATTGACAAATCCCTGGCAAAGAAGTCTTACTTATCCTGATTCCCTATACTTTGATGGCTACTATCGTCCTGATGACCGTACTCAGGATTATGATTTTCGGCCCCGAAAGGGATCCACTTTAATAGACGCTGGTGTGGTGATACCAGGGATTAATGATGGTCAGGATCTACAATTTAATTGGCCTCAATCTTATCCAGGTCAGAATCGCAGATTTATTGGTGATGCTCCAGATATAGGAGCATATGAGTATGGTGATTCTGTCTATTGGATACCTGGTTACCGATATCCACATCCCAGTTTTCCTATTCCTCGCAACAATGCGGTGGATGTGATACCAGACTACAGTGTTGTCTGGAACTATCCTTATAAAAGAGATTATTCCAGTACCATGGCAAGTGTGACTATCAATGGACCTGGTGTTAATCGATCTCAGATATTTACATATCCAAATAATGTAATGTTTCAGGCGTTTCAGCCAGGGGGACTGTATACCTGGTCTGTTTCTGTGGATGGTATTAGCGGAGGGACCTGGTCATTTCGGGTGGATAATGATATTTTCCCAATGAATGATCGATCTATAGACACGACCTTGCATGAAGTTATACCACTAAATAATCAAAAAACTCTAGAAGTGTTTGAAAATAATATTGCTTTCTTGTTGTTTGATATTCCATCTTCCGTTGATAACAGTTGGGATGTAGATCTTAATCTTACTACAAAAGAAGTTAAAAAATTAACGGGTGGAATTGTGGTCTACAAACATGATCATCCCGACTGGGGTGAAAAAAATGATGAAAGGAATATTGGTATCATTGATCACTCTCTTGGCACACCATTAGATACACTATTATCCCTGGAAGAAGAGTCAGTTGTATCCCTGGATATGAGCAGTATCATCAACGAACCAGGAAAGTATTCTTTTGCCTTGGCACCATTGGACTCAAATGATCATGTTACTTTTCACAGTTATGAAGCTGGAAGAACTGGAGGATATGCATATTTCACAAAAAGAGAATTATGGCCCAGCCTCTCTTTTACACCCAGCCTTGACTCGGTTAGTGTTGTACTATCTGTGCCGCCTGATGACAGTACGATAATTCTCAATAGTACTTCCGGTGATAGTATTCTTTTCGAATGGAATATGTCTCATGATGTAGACGTACAAGTCATCTCCTATCTTTTAAAAATTGGTTTGCCCCTTCCATCCAGTACTAGAGACATGGATACATTGTTTACGGAGGTAGAAGTAAGCGGGAACAGTGCCAGGATCAGTAAGCATGATCTTCTGGATATGCTGGTGGAAGCCAATCTCTCAGAAGCAGTGTTCGAATGGGATGTTACTGGTATATTGGCCACAGGAGAAATGGTAACGATTGAATCACATAGTTTCAGAACGGCCATGGATGACTCCAATTATGAATTGATCTTTCCCGATGAGTACAGATTGTATCCTAATTATCCCAATCCGTTTAATCCTGGCACAACTATTTCCTATGATTTAAAAGCATGGTCCAGGGCCACCCTGGAGGTGTTTGATATTATGGGGCGCAGTATCCTAATCCTGGAGAAGGGCTTAAAAGCACCTGGCCGTCATAAGGTCCAATGGTATGGCAAGGATAACAAAGGGATTAAGATGGCATCTGGTTTGTATTTTTATCGTTTAACAGCTTATAATCCAAGTACTGGTAATATCGCTTATGATCAAACCAAAAAAATGATGTTTGTTAAATAAAACATTATTTATGACAGGTTAAAAATGAAAGCTGTAATCCTTTATATCAGTTTCATATCAATCACTTTTGGAATATCGCGTAAAGATTTTGGTAATTTAGTAAAATCAATCACACTTTATGGCAATATTAACACATCATATGTAGTTACAGATGCCTATATAGGTGCAGATACGGAGAATATTTCTAGTTATTCTTATGGTCTAGAAACTCAGCTTAGCTCACTAGGTTTAAAAGGCAGGTATAATAAAATTTATCTTAATCTTGGTTATTCTCAGGGTGGTTTTTTTCAAAGGAATATCCATGAAACGATAAACTATGAAGTCCAAAAGAGATATCACATACATTATGCCCATTCAGCACTTACCTACCCGCTGCCTTTACCGAAAGGGAAGTTAGAGTCCACTTCAGGATTATACTTTGGATTGCCGATTTCCGGCAATATTGAACCAGTGAAAGGAGGTTTTAACCAGCCGGAAATTGAACTTAAGAAATCCTATCTTAAAACAGATATAGGATTGCTTTTGATGATAAAATATAAATTGCATTCTTCTATATCACTTTTATCAACAGTGAAATACGGTTTAAATAATTCATTCGATTACACTTACGAGGGGTATAAGGCATCAAATCGGATCATTGGGATAGGAATTGGTTATAGATATAGCGATAGAAAGAAATGAATTATAAAATGATATCTTCAGAGCGAGGAATCTTTCCTCTGATACTGCTGTTCCATATTTCCTGCGGCCCAAATATTCAATTTTACGGCTGTATCGAGGGTGATTGCCAGGATGGTATTGGTACATGGCTGGACGGCAGCGGCAGTACCTTTACAGGACAATTTAGAAATGGAAAACGGCAGGGCAGCGGTACTTTGGTATATCCCAGCGGCGAAAAATGGGAAGGGCAATGGAAGGACGACAAAAAGTGGAATGGAAATGGAACAATTATGAGTGTCTGGTACAAATATATTGGGCAATATAAAATGGGGAAACGGAATGGAAACGGAGAATTCACCTTTTTTGACTGGCCCTATGACGCAAACTATGCGGGCAGCTGGAAGGATGGGAAGATGCATGGACAGGGGAAATTCTCTTTCAGCAGTGGAGCCAAATACATTGGCGAATGGAAAAATGGGGATATGCACGGCAGTGGCACCTACAGTTACTATACTGGTTCTATGTTCAAAGGCACACTGGATTCTGATGTCCTGGAAGGGGAAGGCGTTTACACCACAAAGGATGGGTATAGATATTCTGGAGAGTTCAGGAATGACCATTTCACAGGGAAAGGGAAAGAGACTTTTCCCGATGGCCGTGAGTATGATGGAAACTTTCAAGAAGACAGACGCCACGGTGAAGGTGTATTCTCTACATCAGGTGGAGATACATATACTGGGACATGGAGCTATGGCAAGAAGCATGGGTTGGGTATTCAGAAATCCGAAAATGGAAGTATGTATTTGGGTGAATGGCATGAGGGTGCCATCCATGGAAATGGAATAATGATAAAGGCTAATGGACAAAAAATTTACGGGAATTGGCTTGATGGTCTAATGAAAAAACAGATTCCTGAAGATGAGGTTGCTGCATATCTGAAAAATAAATATCCAAAATTTGACGAATTTAATCTTATTAATTAATTTTACCCTCCCCGCTTAATCATTAAAAACATAGCTTTTCGTTGAGATGTATCGATTATTTCTGAGTTTATTTTTCTTTTCGTTATTGTTTTCTCAAAACAATGACAAAACTGCCTACCCTATAACGATTGACACAACTCTGGAAATTACTCCAAAGGTAATAACGTTGGCGGGCGGCGGCACTTTTTTAACGGATCACAGCGGTAACGGAAACCATGGGACTATTTCCGATGCTACCTGGAGCAGTGATGTCCCTGATAATCTGTCATCTACTAATGATCTTAGCGGCACCTACAGCATCGGTGAAGGCGCCGATTATGCCACCTTTTACGCTGCAGCAAGTGCCCTGAGCAGCTACGGTATCAGCGGCCCTGTCACGTTCAATGTGCTGAACGGTACCTATGATGGTGATTTCAGCTTGAACAGTATTTCCGGGACCAGCGAAGCCAATACCGTTACCTTTCAATCATTTTCGGGGAGTGCAGGCGATGTTATACTAACCGATAGCTATTACTATGCTAATTATGTTGTTAAGCTAAATGGCGCAGATCATGTGAACTTTAAGAATATGACCTTTGACCGGAGCACAACTGGTTCTGGATATACAAGATTAATTGAGATCAGGAGCGGCACGGATTACATCACCTTTGACAACTGTGTTTTCAAGGGTTATGATCATAACAGCAATAACACTAATTATAGTCTTATTTATACCTACAGTTCAGATCAGTATGATGGGATCGTGATTAAGAACTGCACCTTTACTGATGG